>OAVE01000116.1_pt1 | contig 44930 bp, 36 predicted proteins | sample 1476361 | NCBI WGS metagenome assembly OAVE01 (sample SAMEA2580078, study PRJEB22360) | human gut metagenome | biome: human gut; feature: human-associated habitat; material: faeces | place: Denmark | collected 2008/2010
CCTCTTCCTGATCGTGGGTCACGAAGACGGTTGTGGTGCCGGTGGTGAGTTGGATGCGGCGAATCTGGTCGCGCAGCTGCACACGCACCTTGGCGTCGAGGGCGGAAAGAGGCTCGTCGAGCAGGAGCACGCGCGGCTTGACGGCCAGCGCGCGGGCCAGGGCCACGCGCTGTTGCTGGCCGCCGGACATCTGCTGCGTGTACTTCTTGGCCTGATCGGCAAGCCCCACGAGCTCCAGCTGTTCCATGGCGATCTTGCGGCGTTCGGTCTTGCCCATGCCGCGTACTTCGAGGCCGAATTCCACGTTCTCAAGGGCGGTCATGTGCGGGAACAGCGAGTACGCCTGGAACACCATGGCCATTTCGCGCTTGTTCACCGGCACACCGGTGACGTCCTGTCCGCCGACCATGATGCGTCCGCCTTGGATATCTTCGAGACCGGCAAGCGATCGCAGCGCGGTGGACTTGCCGCAACCGGATCCACCGAGCAGCACGACCATTTCGCCGGGCTTGATGTCCAGGTTGAAGTCGTCGAGCGCGTGAACGGTGGAGCCGGGATAGATCTTGACGACGTTCTGCATCTGAATGGAACCACCGCCGCGCTTGACGGTGTCTTTGAGCAGGGCCTTGGCGGCCTTGGTCACGTCCTTGCCGCGCACGCCCTCGAGGGTAGCGGTGGGATCGTTCTTGAAGGCGTCCTCAGCGGTGGAGGACACGGCTGCCGGGATGGCCGGGGACGCCGGGGCGGCGTCCACTGCGGTACCGGTTTCCTGACGGGTGGGAGTTGAATCGTTGTTCATCGGGTCACTTACCTTCCCTTGACTTACGCATTGCGTCGGAGATCAGGTCGAGCGCAACGAGGAGCACCACGCCGAAGAGCAGAGCCAGCAGCGACATGGCAGTGGAGATTTGAGAATTGGATTGGCCGAGCTGGTAGAGCGCGACCTGCAGGTTCATACGGCCGAGCAGCGAGGCGACGGTGTATTCGCCCAGCACCACGGCGATGGAGATAAAGGATGCCGAGAGAATCGACTGCCATAGGTTCGGGATGATCACCTTGAGGAACACCTTGGGCCAGGAGGCACCGAGCGAGCGGGATGCCTCGACCAGCGTCTTGACGTCGATGGAGTTGAGGCCCACGGCGATCGCGCGGAAGGCGAACGGCATCACGAGAATCACGTAGGCGAAGCACAGCCAGATTGGGTTGGTGCTCAGCACGTCGGCGGACAGCCAACGGTAGATCGGCCCAAGACCCACCACCAGCACGATGGCCGGAATGGTCAGCGGCAAGGTGGCCACCCATTCGATCGCACGCTCCAGGGCTTTGGACCGAATATGCACGATGACCATGGTGGGCACCAGCAGCATGAGCATGATCGCGACGGTGACGGCGCTCAATGACAGCGAGATGCCGACGCCCTGCCATAGCACGCTCAGATCGGCGCCCAACGATTCGCCGTTGCCGGTGAAAATCGCCGTCCACGGCGCGGCCGACCAGCGACCGGACAACGGGTGCCGCAGCGTGAAGATGAACATGGCCAGCAGCGGCACGAACAGGAACGACAGGGTAGCGAACAGGATCACGAATTTGATGACGCTTTGCCTGCGCACGCGGGCGGCACGCAGCTGCGGCGGCTTGACGCCGGTGCCGACGGTTTCGACGGTGCCGACGGTGCCGGTCTCGGTGCCGACGGTTTCGACGGTGCGTATGGTTCGGGAAGTCATTGCCAACGTCCGGCCCTCTTTTCCACGGCGTGGCTCAGCAGCATGACGATGGCCACGACGATGATCATTGCGAATGCCAGCACCTGCGCGAAGCCCTGCTGGTTGGGGTCCATCTCGTTGCGCATGGCACCCTGGATCATGAGCGGCACCAGGATCGAACGCTGGGAGAACAGGGCGGCGGCGGTCGCATAGGCGGAGAACGCGGAGGCGAACAACAGCAGGAACGCCGAGATGAAGCGGGGTGCCAGAATCGGACAGGCCACACGCGTCCAGTACTGGAACGTATTGCCACCGAGGGATTCGCATGCCTCGCGCCACTGCGGGCGAATGGAATCGACCGCGGGCAGGAAGATGATGATCATCAGCGGAATCTGGAAGTAGCAGTAGACGGTCACCAGCCCCGGCAGGGAGCTGAGCCAGTTCGGGTTCACGGTATAGCCGGTCAGGGTTTTGATGAGCATGGTGCCGATGCCGTTGATGCCGAGGGTGGCGATGAACGCGAACGCGAGCATCACGCCGCCGAACTGGGCGAGCACCGATGAGATGGCGGAGACCATACGACGCAGCAGGCCGTTCGGCTTGGCGCCGATCACCAGCGCGTAGGAGGCGAGTGCGCCCACCACTGCGCCGATCAGAGAGGATGCTAAAGACACCAGGATCGAGGTGCCGAATGCGGCGATGGTGTTGGCCTCGAACATCTTATTGAAGTTCGCGAGCGTGAAGTTGCCACTGCGGTCCTGGAATGCACCGACAATCACGATGACGGTGGGTGCCAGCAGGAAGCAGGCGGTGTAGGCGAAGAACGGGAGCGTGGTGGCGAGTGTTCCAAGCTCCTGACGGTGCTTCGCCAGTGCGGACGAAGCGGGGGACGATGCGGCGGACGGACCCGCAGCCTTGGAGGCGGCGGGTCCGTTCGGTGCGATGGGTGCGATTGCGGCGGTCATCGTGGACTCTCAGTTGCCGATCGTCTTGTCCCAGTTGTTTTGAAGCCACTCGGTGATGCGGGTGGAGTCATCGTTGCTGTAGGTGACCGGCTGGCCTTCGATGGTGATGGCGTCTTTCAGGGTGGCCTGGTCGACGGTGCCGTCCGCCTTCATGGAGTCGAGCAGCACCGGGTTGGCGCCGCCCTTGAACCACAGGTTCTGGGTTTCGGCGGTGTACAGGTATTCCTCCCACAGGCGTGCGGCGGCGGGGTGCGGCGCGTCCTTGTTGATGGCCTGGTTGTAGTAGCTGACAACCTGAGCTTTGGGGAAGGTCTTGTACTTCCAGTTCACGCCCTTGGACTTGAGTTCCTTCTTGTAGGAGGCCTGGTTGTAGGTCCAGTCGAAGACCACACCGACCTGGCCGGAGTCGATGGTGCCGTTGGTCACATCGATGGTGGTCAGGTTGCCGGCTTCCTTGAGCTTCTTGAAGAAGTCGAGACCGGGCTGCAGGTTGTTGATGTCGCCGCCGGCGAGCTGGTTGACCATCAGATAGCCGTTGAAGGCCGCGCCGGCCTCGGTGGGCTTGCCGTTCATGGCCACGGTGCCGGCGAACTTCGGATCGAGCAGGTCGTTCAGGGAGGTGACATCGCCGTACTTGTCGGCGTTCCAACCCACGGACATGATACCGGTGTAGTCGGCGTAGTAGGCACCATTGGCGTCCTTCTGCTCGTCCGGAATCTTGTCCCAGGCCTGCACCTTGTACGGGGCAAAATAGTCGGTGGAGGTGGCGGCGATGGCCTGGCCGACGTCGAAGACATCGGGGGCGGCGTCGGTGCCCTTGTTGGTCTTGGCTACATTGAGCTCTTCCTTGGAAGAAGTGTTCGGATCGAGCTCGGTGATCTTGATCTCCGGGTACTTCTTCTTGAAGCCCTCGATGACCTCGCCGTAGTTGGACCAATCATGCGGCAAGGCGATGACGTTCAGCGCGCCTTCTTCCTTGGCGGCCTTCTCGAGGTCTTCCATGGTGCCGAAGTCGGCGAGGGAGGTGGCTTTGGCGGACTTTTCGTTCACGGTGACGGCCTTGCCGGTGCTTTCGCCGGTGCCATCGGAGGAGGCGTTGCTCGAACCGCAGGCGGCCATCGAGAACGCGAGTACGGCGGCAAGGGAGCCGGCCGCGATCTTACACAGGTTGTTCATACTGTTCCTTTTCTCAACATCATCCAGACGACAGTCTGGGGAGCCGGGCTTGGTATGCGCGGCATTCGCGCGGCCCGTGAATCCAGAAAAGAAACTATGCGCCTAATCTGTCCTGACACTGGCGTGCAAGTGAATTGCGTCCGCCATTTGCCGTACGCCTGTTGAACTTAGGAAAACTTGGCATGAATTACTGACAGGCATGGGCGATGTGTCAATAGCGGAACCGGCCTGCGGCCGATTCCGCACCACACTTACCTCAGCACACCCTCAATCAATCGCGTGATGAGCTCGGTATACCCCACCCCGGTGGCATCCCAAGCCTTGGGATACATAGAAATCGGCGTGAAGCCGGGCATGGTGTTGATTTCGTTGACCATCACCGTGCCATCAGGCGTCACGAAGGTGTCCACACGGCTCAAGCCGGCACCATCCACGGCCTTGAACGCACGCCGGGCCACGTCACGCACGTCCTCAAGCACGCTGACTGGCAGATTGGCAGGCACTTCCACGTGGCTGGCGGAGGCATCCATGTACTTGGAGTCGAAATCGTAGAACTGGTCGTCGTTCTGATGATCGAGCACGATTTCGCCGGGCCAGCTGGCTTCAGGCTCGTCACCGGCCTTCGGACACAGCACGGCACATTCGATTTCGCGGCCATCAATCCCCTGCTCAACGAGCACCTTCCAATCGTGCTCGCCGGCGGTGGCGATGGCGGCGGCCAGACGATCCTGCTGGGTCTCGCGGTCATCGGTTTTCTCGACCTTGGTCACACCGAAGCTGGAGCCGGCGCGTGAAGGCTTGATGAACAGCGGATAGGTAAGACCGGCGTCCTCGATCTTGGCAAGCACATCGGCGGCGGTGAAGTTGCGCGCATCGACCGTCACACCCGGCGCGGTGGGAATGCCGGCGGCACCCAGCACCACCTTGGTGTAATGCTTATCCATGCAGGCGGCGGAAGCAAACACTCCGCACCCCACGTACGGCACACCCATCATTTCCAGCAGGCCTTGAACCGTGCCGTCCTCGCCATAGGGACCGTGCAGCACTGGCAGTACCGCGTCCACATGGCCAAGGGAGGTCAGCGCATGGTGCATTTCCGGGTCGGACATGCTGACGAAGCTGGTGCCGAAGCCGGAATCGGCGGAATTGATGTGGCTGGGCTCGCCGATGAAGAAACCGTCCTGGCCGCGAGAGGGGTCAAGCATCACCGGGCGCGATTCCGGGGTGATCTTTACGGTCGGCAGCTCGCCGCCATCCAGATTCCAGCCACGAGGATCTTCGCCGTTGATGATCCACTTGCCGTCCTTGGTGATACCGACCGGAATCGGCTCGAACCGTTCAGTGTCCATGGCCACCAGCACACCGGCAGTGGAGATGCAGGAAATCGAATGCTCGTCTGCACGCCCACCATAGAGCACCACAACACGCTTCTTGGCCATAACCATCCTTTTATTGAAACTACAACCGTTTTCAAGCCTATGCTTTGCACCGCCAACCGGACCGAACCGCGCTCGGACCGCCGCGCACAAGAGACGCACACCAGTCTACTCGCGCACGTCAACGACGTATACGCCACACGACTTTGCACGTACGACGTATACGCCACGTATACGTCGCTTCTCTCGTTATTCGCCGGTAACCTCGTGCCCGAACAGTCCGGCAAGCATCTCCGAGCAGGAAATGCCTTCGTTCAGCACGCGGCTCATCTGATACGCCAATGGGGTCGGCACATCAAGCTGCTCGCCAAGAGCCACCACCGCATCCGTGGTGGGCACGCCTTCGGCCACACCGTTGCTGACCTTGGTGGCCTCCTCGACCGTCAATCCCTTGCCGAGATTCGCGCCGAACGTATAGTTACGAGACAGCGGAGAGCCACAGGTGGCGATGAGATCACCCACACCGGCCAAGCCGAAGAAGGTCTTGGGATCGGCGCCAGCAGCTGCGCCCAGCGCGGTCAGTTCGGCCAGTCCACGAGTTTCGATCATGGCTGCGGTGTTCTCACCGTAGCCGGCACCGCGGGCCATGCCCACGGCCAGCGCGGTCACGTTCTTCAGGCTGCCGCACATTTCCAGGCCGATGACGTCGGTGGTCACGAACGGCTTGAAATAGGAGGTGGTACATGCCTCAGCCACCTTCGTGGCATTATCGAGGTTCGTACAAGCCACCACGGTGGCGGCAGGATGACGATCGGCGATTTCCTTGGACAGGTTCGGTCCGGAAATGGCGGCGAAACGGTCGGCCGACAGGTCAAGGGATTCGCGGACGACTTCGTCCATACGCTTGTTGGTGCCACGCTCGATGCCCTTCATCAGGCTGACGACGATGGCGTGATCGGGAATCAGTCCCTTGAATTCGGCGAGCGCCACGCGCGCGAACTGCGCGGCGATGGCCACAACCACGATGTCCGCGTTCTTGACGGCTTCGGCGCGATCCCCGGTGGCGGTCATGTTGTCCGGCAACTTTTCGACGGACGGCAGGCGCACGGCGTTGTGGTGGCGATCGCGAATGTCCTCGACAATCCGCTGCTCCTTGGCCCACATGGTCACCGTGTTGCCGGCGTCCGCCAGCACTTGGCCGAAAGCGGTACCCCATGCTCCTGCACCGAGAACCGTTATATTTTTACCCATATCAAATTCCTACCTTCGCTTGTCGCGCAACTTCATCGGTACAATCTTGTGCCATGCTACTCGCCTAGGCTCCCCGTACGGGAACCTGTGCGGCTACTTCTCAGCCGGGAACGGGCCGCCGGCTTCAGGCCAAGGCTTGCGACTCATGCTGCGGTAGTCCCAGTAGCCTTCAGCGGGGAACTGCTCGCCACGAATTTCCTCCAGTACTGTGTTCATGCGTTTGAGCACGCGCCACATCAGCTCGTTCACGGCCTCGGCAGGCGGTTCTTCACCCCATGAGTCCATGTCGGCAAGCAGATCGGAGTAATCGAGCGCATGGTCATAGCACATCACCACGTTTTTGCGCGGCCATGGCCACCAGTGGTTGATGGAGGCGGCACCCCACGTCACCGCCGGGTACAGCGGCACCTGATGCCCCAGTCTGCGCGAGGATTCAAGGGCGATATATCCCACGCCCTCCTTAATGCTCATCACCCACTTTTTCGGGTCGCGGGTCACGGTGCCTTCCGGCCAGACCGTCAGCGGGCGGCCGGACGTCAGAATATCAATCGAGGTCTCTTCGATCTGCTTGGCCTTGCCCGAATGACGCTGCACCGGCTGCATGCCGACCAACTGGAACCACTTGCCGATCAATGGCCACTTCGCCATCTCGGCCTTGGCCATGTAACGGGGGCGGCGGCCCATGTGGAACAGGCTCATCATCGGCACGAACACATCAAACATGGTGATATGACTGGCGGCGGTGATGAACGGTCCGGTTTCCGGCACGTGCTCGAGACCCCACGCCTTGGTCCTGCAGCTGGCGCGGAACACCCCGGACACGCCGGCCAGCAACCGTTTCGTGGCCTTGGGATTCTGGGCGTCGATTTCCGGCTGATTGGGCGTGCGAGGGCCGGTCGGGTAATACTGTGTCGAGTCCACAAGCGTGTGGCGGGCGGCCAGACGCTTGACCTGCTCATCACTCAGCGGGCTTACGGCCGAACGCGGTGACGGTTTTCCTTTGGATGCCATGGTCTCTATTGTGGCACGGACCACCGCCCAACGATTCCAGCGCAACATTCCCGGGAATGTGCCGCGGAACCACACCTCACACCCCCGCCTAGCGCGACATTCCAGGGAATGCGTCGCACAATACGCGGCGGCCCGTCTGCACACACCATGCGCGCAGACGGGCCACCGGGGAAACATTCGAATCACTCCACCGCGATGGCGTCAATCTCCACGAGCGCGCCCTTGGGAATCATGTTGTTGCCGAAGGCCACACGGGCGGGCTTGACGGAGCCGATGAACGCCTCAGCGTAACGTGCGTCCACTTCCTTGAAGTCCTCGACGTTCTTCAGGTAGATGGTGGCACGGCACACATGCTCAATGCCGGTACCGGCAGTGTCGAGAATGTGCTTAATATTCTTCAACGCCTGCGCGGCCTGTTCGCCTGCGGTCTCGCCCGCAAGTTCGCCGGTGGCTGGATCAATGCCCAGCTGGCCGGATACGAACACGAAGCCATTGGCCTTCACCGCCTGGCTGTATGCGCCCAGCGCGGCCGGCGCCTCGGAAGTGGCTACGGCTTCCATCTTTTCGCTCATATTGTGCTCCTTCTCATCTTGGGGGCGCCCACCTGCTGCGGCCGGCGCCGGTACACATCACCACCGGCTACGACCAATCGCACGATCGGCAACGATTGGCAATGCCGATTACGTAGCAGTCTACTGAGCGAAGTCGCGTTTAGCGCGCATGATGCCCGGCATACGGCCATCAACAGACTATTCCTTGCTATTCCAGACGATTCGGCTACCTTTCTCGCCAAACCGGGCGGTTTTTCCACGACCCAAGCGAGCCGGCATCACCGACCCCGACACCAGCACCAGCACCGACACCAGCACCAGCCTTGCACGCGCCGAATATGCAAAAGGCTTCCGGCGGATAGCCGAAAGCCATGCTGGTGGGCTTGATGGGGATCGAACCCACGACCTTCTGTTCCGGAGACAGACGCTCTATCCACTGAGCTACAAACCCAAGTAACTTCTCCACTGTACACCACATCACGGTGCATACGGCGCATACGTCGCCAAAATAACGAGAAAATCGCCATCATCGGCCCTACAATGGGGTTATGTCGGAACCTACAGATGACTTCGAATACGAACGCCGCTTCTTCTGCCGCGAGCTGCCGGCGGAATACGACGACGGCGACGCCCCGACCCTCATCATTCAGAGCTACTACGTGCATGCCGACAATTACGCCTTGCGCGTGCGGCTGGTCTCGCACAAGATTCACGTCGACATGACGTCCGACGTAAATCCGGTGGCCGTGCTGGACGAATACCGCGACCGGTTCTCGGAAGCGTATGTCACCGTCAAAGGTCCGTCCGTGGGTGGCACGCGCTACGAGGTCGAGCGCGAGATCGACACGCGCATCGCCGCCGAACTCATCAAGCGCGGCGGCTCGGTAATCATCAAGAACCGGTATTCCGTGTGGATTGCGGAAGACGGCTGGAGCGTGGACGTGTTCGGCGGGCCGAACGCGCCGCTGATCGTAGCCGAGGCCGAACGATCCGGGCCGGTTACCAATCTGACGATTCCGAAATTCTGCATCACCGAAATCACCGATCAGGCGCGATTCAATAACGATGGTCTCGCCAACCGTCCGTTCTGCAAGTGGGCGGATGATTTCGAGGAGGAACTGGCGCTGGAGGGGCCAAGATTCCAGCAGTATTTCGGGAAGAATCGGATGGTTTAGGGGAAGCAATCAAGTACGCTCGCGCGCTCCTCTCAGTCATCTACGCCTGACAGCTCTTCTCAAAGAGGGGAGCCAAAACCACTTAGTACATGAGGGTGGCTAGGCGACGGCGGGCGCGGGCCAGACGCGGGTCGGTGGGTTCGGGGATGGCGAAGTATTCGAGCAGACGCTTGCGAACCTGCTCGATATCGGCCTTGTGCCCGGCGGCCAAAAAGTCCAGCAAACGGTCGAAAGCGTCTTGAATCTGGCCACCAATCATGTCGATATCAGCCACGGCCAACTGCGATTCCACATCGTCCGGCGCTGCGGCGGCAGCGGCACGTACGTCACGTACATCAGCGGCCCTGGAGCGGGCCAGCAACAGCGCCTTCGCACGTTCGCGGGCGGCCAGTGCATCGGACGGGTCGGATTCGAGCACGCGCTCGTATTCGGCGGCAGCACCGGCGTAATCGCCCTCCTCGGCCAAACGATGGGCTTCGGCATGCTCCGGCGGCACCTGCTCAGCACCCGCGCCGGCACCGGTGGCACCAGCGCTCTTGGCGGCATCGGAATCAGGATCACCCGAGTACGGCGCGGTACCGTCCACACCAGACTGTGCGGCGGCCTGAATGATCTTCGGAATCACCTCGTCGGTAAGTTGCTTGAGCTCGTCGTCACCCGGAAGGCCCTGCAACAGCGGCATCGGACGGCCGGCAATCAACGCAAACAGTGCGGGCGCGCCCTGCACCTGCAACGCTTGGGCAATCGAGGGATTGGACGAGATATCGATACGGGAGAGCTGAATCTGGCCGTTCAGGGCATTCACCGCGTCGCCCAGTACACGGGCCATCGGGAACAGGCGGTCATCGGTCGGCACCCACAGGAGCAGCAGAATCGGGAAGGTCGCAGAAGTCTGCACCATTGCCTGGAAGGTGTTTTCGGTGGTGTCGATCACGTACCCACCAGCGGCAGGCGCGCCGCCCGCTTGGCCGGGCTCGGCCTTGACCTGATGCTTCAGCGCCTCCAAATCGACGGCGCCCGCCAATGAGACTCCCGGATTGAACTGCTGCTCTGCCATAATGCCTCCCGATTCCACGCGATTCGCGTACAACAACAATCACATTTGCTGACATTGATTGTAATGCCGATTCCCGCCACGTAGGGATTCTTCCACTACGCGGTGAAATTCCCACCACGTAGCAAACGCCCACCACGATGTGACCCCAGACGGCACCATTATGCGAAAGGTAAGATTTTATCGACATCGTGGTGGACGAATCACATCGTGGTGGGACGTTAACCGCGCGGTGGGTGGCGGCAACAATTACAGCGCTTCGACCTTTACCGGCTGACGGTCGGCGCCCACTGCGGTGATTTGCGCACCGGAGCTTGCCAACGGAATGTACAAGGCCACCACGTTCACATACGTGACCTTCATGGTGCTGGTGTACTTGTCGCTATTGAACAGCGCCTTCTCGTCGTCGGAAGCCGGCTGCGATTCGCGGCCATCCCCTGCCTTGCGAGTCCATTCGCCGTTAATACGGCCAACCACCAAATCACCGGCACCGTCTGCAGCACGCATCACCCACATCTGTTCAGGCACAGCGGTGAATTTTTGCTCTTGCGTACCGTTGTTGCGTTGCATACCTTCCTGCACCTTGGCCGTGGTATTGGCCAGTTCTTGGCGCAGCAGATCGTCTGCGAACTTGGAAGCGTATTGGCTCTTGGAGCCGTTCTGCAGCACATCGGCGTATTGGGTCAAGGCATCGGCGGGAGTGGCCACCAGCTTCTCATCCTTTGCGGTGCCCATCTGCGAGCCAAGAGTCGGAATCTCGAACTTTGGCAGCTTGGCTCCCTCAAACAGTCGAGCCATGGCCATCAGCTTGTAATTCTGCTGGGCGGATTCCTGATCGAAGACCAGCAAACGCTTGGACTGCTGATCTTCGGTGGTGGTCGTGATGGTGAACACCGAGCGAGGCCATCCGTCGTCCGTAGGAATCACCGTCTGGGCGATGTCCTTGGGAATGGTCGCATATTGGGACATACCGCCGCCACGCTGATTGATCGTGGTCTGGCTGATGCGAATGTCCAGCTGGGGCCCGCCCATAACGGCCGCATATCCATCGGGATTCTTGGCCTGATCGGCTTCATCGATCGTCTTGAGAATCTTCAGGCGAATCTTCTTCTCCTGCGTCTCGGTCAAATCCGGCGCAACCTTGGTGGAGGTATCAGCAGCCGGCGTCGGCAGCCGGCCTTCACAGGCGGTCAACGGCACGACCAACGCCACGCAGGCGAGGGCGGCCACACACAGTTTGTTCCATCGCTTGTTCATCAGCTTTCCTCCTGTCCGGCATCGGCCGAGTCGTCTCCGGTATTGACCTCTTGGGCCAAGCGGGAGAAGTAGGCCTGCAGTTCGTCAGGGGTGATTACCGAAGTCGCTTCGTTATCGCCGGCGCTGAAGCCGGTCTCAGCGCCGCTCTCGGCACCGGTCTGCTGGTCGGCGACCAGGTTACGCGAACTTGGGTCGATGATAACCGGTGTTTCGGTGGCTTCAGATTGCGAGGACGCACGGCCCGAACGCTGATGCGTGGCGTGGCGGCGACGATTACGTCGACTTGCCCCATCCGGCTTCCCGGACACTGCGATGCTGGCGGGCGCCTCTTCCTCAATTACGGCGCTTGCCGTGCCTTCCACCATGCGCTTGCGGCGCTTATGCGGCGGCATGGCGAACACGGAGGCGCACAGTGCGGCCAGTACGGCCAGCAATCCGCCGGACAGATAGAACGGCATCGCAAAGTCCGGCACTTCGGAACGCACCCAGTGCAGCTGCACCTTGGCGTTGGTGGCATTTTCGCCCAGATTCACAATGGCTACCGTCGAGGCGCCGGTCTTCTTGCTCTCCAGCGAAACGGACCCAGTGCCGCATCTCACGTCAGTCCACATATCGGAATCCTTGAACGACACCGCGTCATCGGCACTGGTAGGCGCTCCCTGACTCGTGCTGCTTCCCTTCTGGGTGCTCAGCTCGCTCCATGACGCCAATCCGGTGATGCGGGTATAGGACTTCTCGGACGCGACCCATCCGGCAACATCCTTGGCCGGACCCAACGCCACGCACGCCTCGTCCTGAGAGGATCCCGAGTCCACGGTTATCGTGGCGTTCTGATCCAACAAGGTCAGCACATTCGGATCAGTGACGGCATACCGGGAGCCGCTCATGGTTGCGGAAGCGGTGATTTCAGTGGAGGGCTTCCATATCGTGGCATTCATGTACCCCAACACCACAGCCGCCACGGCCAATAGGCCGAAGATAGGCGTCACCACTCCACGCATGATCTTGGCATGACGAGATGGACGCTTGGCGCCCTTATCCGGTCTTGTAGTCTGTTCTTCAGCACTCATAACTCAACCATTCTACAATCTTCACCTGTTTATTACCTAGGAGCGCAGAAAATCAAGGTTTACCAGTAGGGTGGTGTGCCATGCGTAAGTCTGTTAAGTCTATGTTATCCCCCCTCGGCAAGGCCGTTGCTCTTGCCTGTTCACTGGCGATGTGCGTGTCGCTGGCTGCCTGCTCCAGTTCGAGCTCGGACTCGAAATCCTCTTCTTCCGATTCCTCTTCATCTTCCGACTCTTCTGACAAGAAGGGCCAAATTGCCGGCGTGACCGCCAAGGGCAAGCTCGGCGAGAAGCCGACCATCTCCTTTAATACGCCGATGACCGTGTCCGACGGCTCCTATGTGGTGCTGCAAAAGGGCGATGGCGACGTGATCGAGGAGGGCGACCGCGTCTGTGCCCAAGGCATCGCGCTCAACGTTAAAGACGGCACCGAGCTCATGGACACCTGGACCAAGAACACGCCGGATTGCTCGCTGAAGGTGGATTCCAAGACCCTCTCCTCGACCTACTACAACCAGATCAAGGGCGCCAAGATCAACACCACGATCGGCTTTGGCGTCAACGCTCAGGATTCGTCCGGATACTCTTACATTCTGGCGATGACGTTTGTCTCCAAGTCCAAGGACCTGAAGAAGGCCACTGGCGAGGAAGTCAAGGATGTGCCGGCCAATCTGCCGAAGGTGACGCGAGCCAAGAATGGCAAGCCGTCCATTGACATGAACGGTCAGGGTTCGGTTGATTCGCTGATCTCGCAGACGCTGATCAAGGGTAACGGCGCCAAGCTGACCGACAAGAACACCGTGGTGGTCAAGTACACCGGTTGGCTTACGAATGGCAAGCAGTTCGATTCGTCCTGGGATCGCGATTCCACAATCGACGCCGATCTGTTCAGCGATTCCAGCGGCCAGCATCAGGTTATCGAGGGCTGGCAGAAGGGTCTGGTCGGCCAGACCGTCGGCTCTCAGGTTCTGCTGGTGATCCCGCCGGATCAGGCCTATGGAGATAAGGAGCAAGGTTCGATTCCCGCCAACTCCACGTTGGTCTTCGTAATCGATATTCTCGCCGCGTACTAAAAGATATAGCAGGGGCTCCCTCATCAGAGGGAGCCCCTGCTATATCTAGAACAGCCTGAGACTGTCGTCCTCGGTGCCTTTCATATCGTCGTAATCGAGAATGAGGCAGGTGAAGCCGCGGTCCTTGGCCAAGACCTGGGCTTGCGGCGTGATGGTTTGTGCGGCGAAGATGCCGTGCACCGGGGCCAGCAGCGGATCACGATTGAGCAGTTCGCAGTAGCGAGTCAGCTGCTCGACGCCATCAATGCCGCCGTGACGTTTGATTTCCACAGCCACATGCTCGCCTTCGGCATTCACGGCCATAATATCCACTGGGCCAATGGCGGTCGGGTATTCGCGACGCACCAGCTTGGCTCCCTTGCCGATACGCTCGATCTGCTCGGCCAGATAGCGCTGCAGATGGTCTTCCACGCCATCCTTGATGAGACCCGGATCTTCGCCCAGATCATAGGTTTGGTCGGAATAGATGTGTTGCAACGTCACTTCAAGAATGTCCGAGCCCTTGTCGGCGCTGACACGTAACACCTTTTCCGGCTCACCAGCGGCGACACTTTCCGGGGAATGCGTCGCGGAATCACCATCCACAGCCCCACCAGCAACACTTTCCCGGGAATGTTGCGCAGATTTGGCGGCTGGGTCGATCTCACGAATCGTGCAGGGCGCGGTCATCCAGTTCAGCGGCTTATAGGAGCCCAGTTCGGAGAAGATCAGCAGGCTGGAATCGGCCTTGATGAGCAGAACGCGCTTGGCCAAGGGCAGTGAGGCGTTGAGTCGGCCCGAATACTCGGCCGAACAGTCGGCAACAATAACTCGCATAGGCCACCACTGTAGCGCAACACATGGCATACATAGCAAAAGGGGCTCTCTGGAAAACCAGAGAGCCCCTTAAGGAGTTGGTTCAGATCACTCGGCGATGCCGGAGTACTGGACGTCGTGGCCGCGCTCGACCGCCACGGTGAGTTTGTTCGAGTCGAAGGAAATGAATCCGTCGGTCACCTCGAACATGTGACGATCGCCATCGGGCTCAACCACGGTGAGCGTACCCTGCTTGATCACTGTGAGCACAGGCTCATGGTCGGGCAGGATGCCCATGCCGCCCTCAGAGGCGGGAATGGTCACACTCGTCGCCTCGCCGTGCCACACAGGGTGGTCAGCGGCGACGATGTTGACCTTCATCGTGGTTTTTTCCGCAGCCATCACGCACCCAGTTCCTTCTGCATGTTGTGCCACTTCTCTTCGAGGTCGTCGATACCGCCGATGCCGGAGAACGCCTGCTCCGGGACGTCGTCGTACACGCCGTCGCAGATGCGGGTGAAGGCTTCGATGGTCTCGTCGGCCGGCACGTAGGAGCCGGGGCGACCGGTGAACTTCTCGGCCACGTAGAAGTTCTGGCCGAGGAACTGCTCGATCTTGCGGGCACGGTTCACGGTGGTCTTGTCTTCCTCGCTGAGCTCGTCGATACCGATCAGGGCGATGATGTCCTGCAGTTCCTTGTTGCGCTGCAGAATCGCCTTGACGCGGTTGGCGCAGTCGTAGTGGGCCTGGCCCACGTAACGCGGATCGAGGATTCGCGAAGTGGAGCTCAGCGGATCCACGGCCGGGTAGATGCCCTTGGAGGCGATGTCACGGGAAAGCTCGGTGGTCGCATCCAGGTGGGCGAAGGTCGTGGCCGGGGCCGGGTCGGTGTAATCATCGGCCGGCACGTAAATGGCCTGCAACGAGGTGATCGAGTGACCACGGGTCGAGGTGATGCGCTCCTGAAGGGAACCCATCTCATCGGCCAGGTTCGGCTGGTAACCCACGGCGGAAGGCATACGACCCAGCAGGGTGGACACCTCGGAACCGGCCTGGGTGAAGCGGAAGATGTTGTCGATGAACAGCAGCACGTCCTGGTTCTGCACGTCACGGAAGTACTCTGCCATGGTCAGTGCGGTCAGCGGGACACGCAGACGGGTACCCGGCTGCTCATCCATCTGGCCAAAGACCAGTGCGGTCTTCTCAAGCACGCCGGCCTCGGCCATTTCGCCGATCAGATCGTTACCCTCACGGGTACGCTCGCCGACGCCAGCGAACACGGACACACCACCGTGGTTCTGGGCCACGCGCTGAATCATTTCCTGAATCAGCACGGTCTTGCCCACACCTGCACCACCGAACAGACCGATCTTGCCGCCCTGCACGTACGGGGTCAGCAGGTCGATGACCTTGATGCCCGTTTCGAACATCTGGGTCTTGGACTCCAGCTGATCGAAGGCCGGCGGGTTGCGGTGGATTGGCCAACGCTCGGAGACGGTGATGGTCTCATCCGGCTTCTTGTTGAGGATGTTACCGGACACATCGAAGACGTGGCCCTTGGTCACGTCGCCGACAGGCACGGAGATCGGGACGCCGGTGTCGGAGACGGAGGCACCACGGACCAGGCCGTCGGTGGGCTTCAGAGCGACGCAACGGACCGTGGAATCACCGAGGTGCTGTTCGACCTCGAGGGTGATCTCGGTCTCCTTCGCCTCGCCTTCTTCCTTGGCGCCGGTGTTGACGATCGTTACTTTCAGGGCGTTGTAGATGTCGGGCAGATGACCCACCGGGAATTCAACGTCGATAACCGAGCCCTGGACGCGGGTGACGCGACCGTTGGTAGGCTCGGCCGCAGTGGTCTGGTTGTCAGCCATATGCGTTCCTACTCTTCCTTCTTGGTCAGCGCGTCAGCGCTGCCGATGATTTCGGTAAGTTCCTGGGTGATCGAGGCCTGACGGGAAGCGTTGAGCTTGCGCGTAAGGTCGTCAATCAGGTTTCGTGCGTTGTCGGTTGCCGTGTGCATGGCGTTCTGGCGGCTTGCGGTTTCCGACGCGGCCGCGGTCAGCAGGCACTCGTGGATGCGGGACTGAATGTACTTCGGCAGAATCGCATCCAGTACCTTTTCGAGGCTGGGCTCGAAAGTGTACAGCGGGGCGATGTCCGCAGTGGACGGGGCCGCTTCATCGGGCGACGGCACCTTGGTCTCGTTCTGCACGATCTCGACCGGCAGCATGCGCAGCACGCGCACCTTCTGCACCACCATGTTGATGAACTCGGTGTAGACGATGTAGAGTTCGGAGACTCCACCCTTCTCGGCCGGTTTCATGTAGGCGTCCATCAGGGTGTCGGAGATCGTTTCAGCGATTTCCACGCCGGGCTGGTCGGTGTTTCCTTCCCACGTCGCCGCGATGTCACGATTGCGGTACTTGTAGTACGTCGAACCGCGACGCCCGTACACGAACAGCTCCGGCTGCTTGCCTGCCGCATCAAGGCGGGACAGCAGCGACTCCGTTTCACGGATAATCGAAGAGGTGTACGGGCCGGCCATGCCACGATCCGAGGTGAGGGCGAGAACGGCCACACGCGGGTTGTTCTCGTCCTTCACCGCAATCGGATGCGTGATATGGGTGTGGGCCACCAACGCTTGCACGGCATCGAAAATCGCATCGGAGTACGGCTTCGCGTTCAGGGCCACATCACGGGCCTTGGCGATATGCGAAGACGCGATCATCTCCTGAGCGTTGAAGATCTTCGCCAACGACTCGGTGGAGTGGATGCGTGATTTCAATGCGAGTTGCGAGCCCATGGCTTACTTTTCTCCCGCCACGATCTTTTCCTGATCGACCGGCGCGGCCTTGTCAACGTCTGGCTTCTTCTCGACCAGCGGCTTGCCGGCGGAAGAGACGAACGTCGAGCGGAACTCATCCACGGCCTTATCGAGGGCAGCCTCGGTGTCGGCGGTGAATTCCTCGGTCTCGCGAATGGTCTTGAGGATATCGGTGTTGTGGTCGATGTAGTCCAGCAGTCCCTGCTCGAACGGAAGGACGTCCTTCAGGTCGAGGTCGTCGAGCTTGCCGTGGGTGCCGGTCCATACGGACACGACTTCCTGTTCCGGCGAGTACGGGTGGAACTGCGGCTGCTTCAACAGCTCGGTCAAGTGGGCACCACGGGTCAGCTGGGCCTTGGATGCCGCATCCAGATCGGAGGCAAACATGGCGAAGGATTCCAGCGAACGGTACTGTGCCAGGGAGATCTTCAGCGTACCGGAGACCTTCTTCAGAGCCTTGGTCTGTGCGGCGCCACCGACTCGGGAGACGGAGATACCGACGTCCACGGCGGGGCGCTGGTTGGCGTTGAACAGATCGGACTGCAGGAAGATCTGGCCGTCGGTGATGGAGATCACGTTGGTCGGGATGTAGGCGGACACGTCGTTCGCCTTGGTCTCGACGATCGGCAGACCCGTCATCGAACCGCCGCCCAGGTCATCGGAGACCTTGGCGCAACGTTCGAGCAGGCGGGAGTGCAGGTAGAACACATCACCCGGGTATGCCTCACGCCCCGGCGGGCGGCGCAGCAGCAGGGAAATCGAACGATAGGCCTCTGCCTGCTTGGACAAGTCATCGAAGACGATGAGCACATGCTTGCCGTTGTACATCCAGTGCTGGCCGATGGCCGAGCCGGTGTACGGGGCGATGTACTTGAAACCAGCGGAATCGGCTGCCGGGGAGGCCACGATGGTGGTGTACTCCATGGCGCCGGCGTCTTCCAGGCTCTGCTTCACCGAGGCGATGGTGGAGCCCTTCTGGCCGATGGCCACGTAGATGCAGCGGACCTGCTTCTTCGGGTCGCCGGATTCCCAGTTGGCCTTCTGGTTGATGATGGTATCGATCGCAATGGCGGTCTTACCGGTCTGGCGGTCGCCGATGATGAGCTGGCGCTGGCCGCGGCCGATCGGGGTCATCGCGTCGATGGCCTTGAGGCCGGTGGACAGCGGCTCGTCGACCGGGTGGCGGTGCATCACGTCGGGGGCCTGCGCTTCGAGGATGCGCCGGCCTTCGATGCCCTGGATCTCGCCGAGGCCGTCGATCGGCTTTCCCCCCGGGGCCCCCCCACCGCCGCGGGAAGAGGTGGGCTTGCCCAGCGGGTCCACGACACGGCCGAGATAGCCGTCGCCGACGGGCACGGAGAGTACTTCGCCGGTGCGGCGCACTTCCTGGCCTTCCTCGATTCCAGCGAAATCGCCGAGGATCACCACGCCGATCTCACGGGCGTCAAGGTTGAACGCCAGGCCGAGCGTGCCGTCTTCGAACGTCAGCAGCTCATTGGCCATGCAACCAGGCAATCCCGTCACGTGCGCAATGCCGTCACCGGCCGTGGCGACATATCCCACCTCTTGGGTGGGGGTGTCGCTCGGCTTGTACGACGACACGAAGTCGTCGAGGGCCTTGCGAATCGAGGCGGGATCGATGGTCAGTTCTGCCATGATCACTCCTTCTATTGGTTATTGTTCAGTCAAGTCTTTGCTTGTGTGTGGTGTTGGACGGATTGGCTCGGCCGGTCAGGCAGGAGTCGCCTCCGTCTGCACCTTGCGATGAAGGTTCTGCAGCTGTGCGACCACGGTGTTGTCCGTGACTTCGTCGCCCACCTGAATGCGCATACCACCCAGCACGGTCGGATCGACCACCGAGTTGATGTGCACCTGGCGGCCCACCTTGGCGGAGTAGACCTCGACCAGTCGCTTGATCTGCTCCTTCTTCAGCGGGGTGGCGGTGGTCACGGTGACCATCGATTCGCCCATATGGCGGGAGAGCTTGTTGATCAGCCACTGGATGGTTTCCAGGTATCGGCGGCGGCGCAGGTTGCAGGTGGCGTGCTCGGCGAGCCTCATGGTGACCTTGTTCAGGGTCTTGCCGGAGAACACCTCGTGGAACAGCTTCACACGGGCTTCGCTGGTGGCCTGGTAGTCGTACAGCTTGGCGCGCACGACCGGCAGGTTCAGCAACGCGGAATGCAGTTCGGACAGCTCGACGGAGACCTGCAGCGTGGCGCCGGTGGCGTCCGCGTAGTACATCATGGCGTCCACGCCGAAATCCTCCACCGCGTTGGCGATGTCCCGCGCGCGGCTCCAGTGACGGGAGACCAAATCGGTCATGATCTCCATGGTCATCGGATGCACGTTGTCGCCGAGCAGTTCCGTCAGCACGGCCACCTTGTCGGCAACCGGGCGGGACGGGTCGGTCAACGCGCGTTCGAGCTGGATGCTGTCGTCGAGCACCTTGGTGATCGTGAACAGTTCGTTGCCGATCCGCCACGCGTCCTCACGGGTGTCGCGCAGTTTCGGGGCCAGCGAATCACGCGACTCGCGGTCTGCAATACGTGATGCCTCTCCTCGCATGGTCACCTCCCTTTCTGGTTACGGATGGTCACGGTCACTTCTTGACGGCCAGATCGTCGATCATCGAATCGATCATCGAGGACTGCACGTCGTTGTCTTCCAGCTTGGCGCCAAGGATCTTGCCGGCCAGAGCGGTGGCAAGCGCACCGACCTCGCCCTTGAGCGAGACGATGGCCTGCTGGTGCTGGGATTCGATCGAGCGCTGTGCGGATGCGGCGATCTGGGCCGCATCGGACTCGGCGCGCGAACGGGCGTCGGCGATGATGTGAGACGCTTCGGCACGGGCGTCGTCGCGGATCTTGGCGGCGTCCACACGGGCGGTGCTCAGCTGGGCCTCATACTTGGCCTTGGCCTCGTCGGCGTCCTTCTTAGCCTGCTCCGCCTTGGCGATGTTGCCTTGAATCTTGGCGGCACGCTCGTCGAAGATCGCATTGAACTTCGGCATGAAGAACTTGTAGAAGAACACCGCAACGATGACGAGGATGATCAGCGACCATACGATGTCATAGACCTCGGGAATGAACAGGTCAATCCCGCTTGCTGCTTGTGTCATCAAGCCCTCCTTTCAGTGATGGACATAATCGGTTTTCGTCTGTTGATCAGCGGATGATCAGGGCGGCGACGAAGCCGATCAGTGCCAGCACCTCGACCAGAGCCAGGCCGATGAACATGATGGTCTGGATCTTGCCGGACATCTCAGGCTGACGAGCGGTGGATTCCATGGCCTTGCCGAAGAGGATGCCCAGACCAATGCCAGGGCCAAGAGTACCGATACCGTAACCGATGACGGACAGGTTGCCGGCGACCTCTGCGAGGGTGATGATATCCATTGTGTTTCCTTTCTAACGTACTTGGCGACGTTATAAATCTTGGGGTTTGGTCGGTCTGCGATTTTCCCAGACCGGGGACCGGAAGCGGCGGGTTAGTCGCCCGTCACTCTTCCGGGAAGCTCAGGTTGATGTACACGGTGGAAAGAATCGCGAAGACGTAGGCTTGCAGGAAGGCGACGAACGCCTCGAAGCAGGTCATGGCGAAACCACCGGCGAACCACAGCGCACCCACCGGGATGCCCTGCAGTTTGTTGGCCGCGTCGACCATCCAGAACTGTGCGAACGCCAGGCAGGTGGCGACCATGAGGTGTCCGGAGACCATGTTGGCGAACAGACGGATGGTCAGAGAGGCCGGGCGGATGATCAGCAGCTCAAGCAGGTTGATCGGGGCCAGCAGGATGTAGACCGGCCACGGCACACCGGGGGTGAACAGCTCGTGGCGCAGATAGTGGCCGAGGCCCTGCGAGCGGATGGCGGCGATCCAGTACTGGATCAGTGTCCAGACGGCGAACACGAGCGGCATGACCACCGTGGCGTTGGCCGCCATGTTCATACCGGGAATGATGCCGCACAGGTTGAAGATGAAAATCGTGAAGAACAGGGTGGTGATCATCGGCACGTAACGCTTGCCGCGGGTCTCACCCATCACGTCATACACGACCTTGTCGCGCACGAAGTCGAGACCGTACTCGACTACGCCCTGCCAACGGCCGGGGATGAGCTTGGCGCGCTTTGCGGTCACGCCGAGCACCACCAACAGCACGATGGTTGCCACGATACGAATCAGAATAATGCGGTTGATGGCAAACGGAGTTCCCTGGAACAGAATCTCCGGGGGAAGGAAGTCATCAACCGAGGGCAGATGAGCGCCTGCCTCGTCAGCCAACAGCAATCCTGCGCTGAGCGAACCGACCATATCACGCCTCCTGCTTCTTCAATGTCAGGTGTCAGTTTAAACCCACCGGGCAGGCAAATGTGACGTGCTCGTTACTTTCGTCTCCTCGGTGTGGAGTCTGCCGGGCGCGGACACGGAGTCTGCGCTGGGCATTCGGCTCCGAATGACTGAAGAGTGATTATTTGCCTGCGTCTAGACAATGTCAATACTACACCGGCGCGTCTTCTGGAATCGGCGGCGGCACAAGGTTTTTCGGATGTTGCGCAAGCGTTGTGCGCTATTAGTCACAATACGAGGATGTGCGGCATTTGCGCTACCCTCTGATCACTCCGTATCCGTCGTGGGCGAACGGCTCGAAATCATCCTGGCGCGGCCCGCCCGGCTCATGCCGAATCGAACGATCAGTACCGAGCTTCTTCTCAGCCCTGAGCTGCGGCACCTCGGTCAGGTCATACGGCGTGGTCTGGTACACCCAGTTGAGCCAGTTGCGCCACAGCAGATTGGCGTGGGCGCGCCAGGCGAACAACGGTTCCAGCTTCGAATCGTCATGCGGGAAGTAGTTCTTCGGGAAGGGCACGTTGGTCATGCCCTTGGCCATATCGCGCTCGTATTCCTCGGCGAGCGTGTACTTGCCGTACTCCCAATGGCCGAGCGCGAACACTTCGGAGAAGTCACGTGTGGCGATTAGGCCCGGGCCGGACTGCGGCCCCCAAGTCAAGATCTGAAGGTCATGGTTGGCACGCACCTCGTTTTCGTTCACGCCGGCGAGGCGGGAGTGCGGCTGCAGATCAATCTCGTCGAAGCCATTGGTCAGGAAGCAGTATTCGTCCTGCAGGTACTGCGGGAATACGCCGAAAATCTTCTCGGGGTAATCCACCTTGTGGATGCCGTAGCGGTAGTACAGTGCGCCCATCGCACCCCAGCACAGGTACATGGTGGAGAACACATGGGTGGAGGCCCAGTCGAGAATCGTCTTGAACTCGTCCCAGTAGTCCACATCTTCGAACGGCATATGTTCTACAGGCGCGCCGGTGACCACAAAACCGTCGTAATAGTTGTCTTTGAACGCATCGAGGTTTTCGTAGAACTTGACGAGATGATCGGCGGAAACGTGCGTGGCCTCATGCGTGGAGGTCTTCATGAAGTCGATCTCGACCTGCAGCGGCGATTTGGAGATCAGTCTCAGCAGCTGCGTTTCAGTCTCGATTTTCTTAGGCATCAAGTTCAGGATCACCAGTTTGAGCGGGCGGACGCGCTGACGCTCCGCTTCGGGTTTCTCCAGAGCGAAGATGCGCTCCGAATCGAGGATGGCTCTGGCCGGCAGGCCACTGGGGATCTTGATAGGCATGCTCCCATTATGTCAACATTCGGGATAACGGTTCAAGGCATCCGTCCGGCGGGCGGTTCACGGGACACCGGCGCGACACGCCGATGTTGACTTTCGGGAATCTGCACCTATTGTAGGTAGAGCTGTCTGAGAGACAAGCCGACGCGGGGTGGAGCAGCTCGGTAGCTCGCTGGGCTCATAACCCAGAGGTCCATGGTTCAAATCCATGCCCCGCTACTAATCATGCAAGAGGCCGCCAGCCAACAAGGCTGGCGGCCTCTTGCGTTCCATGGTGCAAAGGAATCAAGGGAACTCCCGCACCCTGCAGCCACATTCAATGTCTCTGAACCCTTGTGAGACAAGGGCTCAGAGACGATCGGACACCCGTATTGGCCGTTAGTCCGTGGTGAGATTTCGAGTCAGTGCGTCATTTCAGCGACAACTCGATGATCTCGTACCCGTCGATCTTGGGAATGTTCAGATCGACATACCCGTCGGCCACGGTGTAGTCCCGTTCGGAGATCACCTCGCCCTGACGGATCGCGCGGACCGACTCGATCTCGGCGTCGCCCGCGTATACGCGCACGCGCTGGTCGGACAGCGGAACCTTCTCGTCGATCGTGTACAGGTTGGCGGCCGACTTCTTGCAGGGGTAGTACAGGCAATGCAGCATCAACGAATTGCGCGAACCCGAACGGCGCAGCTGCACCTCCAGACCGCTGACCGTATGCCCGTCATCCTTGCGCACCAGCTGCCTCGGCATCAGCAGATCGAGGACGTCGGCGAATATCGCCTTGACCCACGACGGGGCGAAATCCTTGTAGATGCGGAACAACGGGTGGGAGAAATAGACGACGTCGCCGTACCGCGTCGCCGCGGGGAACCCGACCCTCCCGGCCGAGGGGGCATGCAGGTGGGAGCAGAAATACCTCCCCTCACGATTGAAATAGGGCTCGACCGAATCCAGCAGCACCCGCGATCCCGCCGTCCTCACCCGCGCGCCACGCTCGTACATGACGAACTCCTCTTTGGGCAGACGCGCCCCGACCTCGTCGTTCGGCATGATGAAATCCCGATCCCAATAGGAATCACCCAGCATCCTGTTGCCGTACAGCGGATTGGTCTCGTCGCAGCCGTTGTCCATCGACATGTACGTGCCGACGACCTTGCCGCCGCCATGCACGTAGTCCAACAGCTTCGCCGACCCGGAGACCGGCGAGATCCTCGCCGGCCAGACGCTCGACGCCACCCGCGAACACCAATACCGCAAGCCGGCGAACGATGTCAACGATGCCCCACGACAGATGTGAAGCATGCCTCAGGAGACCCGTCAACTATGACCCAAGACATCACACCCGAAGTATGTAACCTGCCGCCAGAAATGGCGGCTTTTTTCATGGCCGGGAATATCCCGGAGAAAAGGAGGCTCTATGTAGTTTTTCACTTCCGCTATTGATACTTCGCAGACTCTTGTTGTAGCCCTCGGCGCTGGACTTGGCGTGTGGGGCGTTGTCAATCTGCTGGGGGGCTATGGATCGGACAACCCAGGTTCCAATGCTCATGTGCGGTAAAGTAACACACTAAAATCTGATAGGCAGCTATCCCTCTATTCCGAAAAATATAAGGGAAAATTCATAGAGAAGTTAATATTTATGCGATATAATAAAACCAGAAACTAAAAGACAAATCAGGATTCTGGGAGGAGAAAATATTGGACTGTCATATTAAGTCACTATATCTATGCGTTAAGAACATGGAGAGAGCAATCCGTTTTTATGAGAATTTCTTTGAAAAAGAAGTGACTATAAAAAACGAAATTTATAGTGTTTTTGATATAAACGGATTTCGTTTGGGTTTGTTTGCTTTTGAGAAAATGAATGAAAATCACAGCTTTGGTAGTAATTGCTTGCCCAGTATTGATGTTACAGATTTAGAAATTCTTAAAAATAAAATTGAAGATTTAGAACTATGTTTTCCGTTGACGCAAATAAACACTAATTGGGTAGTAGAGTTTATTGATTCAGAGGGGAATCATATTGAATTAACAGCCCCTGTTTGATAATTTCCAGTTTGTCGAACGGTTAGCAAAACCAGTCGAGCCAGTCAACGGTCAAGATAAACGGCTCTGCGAGCCGCCGTTGACAGTCTCGCCTGTTTTCGCTTATGGCCAGTCAAGGGGCGACAGCAAAAAGTGCTGCCGCCCCTCTCTATCATACAAAAACTTTTAAACCAAGTACCACCCTTTTAGGAGGAAGGGGAGGGAATTTCCACGACCGATACAGAAGCATACCGGGAATATATCGAGTATACGTTCAACGCCTACTGTAAGATCGTCATACGCCATGCAGCGATTGACGCAGGACGGCAAAGGTGCAAAAGACGGGAAAAGAAATATCCCTTGAATATTTCATTGATGAAAAGCACTATCCTTTAAGCACAGATGATGAATACCCCCGGAACCGGACACGGAATATCCCGTCACAATCTGCGGGCAGACAGTAACCTTTTGTAACGCTTCCCTTGTTGCTGCCATGTTCCGGTTGTCAGAGAAGAAACGGGAAATGATTTACCTGTATTTTTAAGAAGTACACACAGGAAGAAATCGGCAGACATTACGGACGATTCAGAACCACAGCAGGCTACCATATCCGGCGTACCCTGCGGCAGCTACAACGGGAAATGGAGGGAATTGCCTATGAGAAATGACAGGCTCCTCCCCTATGTTTACACTAGTTGGGTTTTGGCCGCGTTTTTCAGGTAGATGACGATGAGAATGAGCCGGGGGGGTCGGCGCGGAAGGCCTCGTTGAGCCCGTCGTAGCGGGTGGCGGCCTTGCGGTGGTGCTTCATGCGGTTGAAGACGCGTTCGACCATGTTTCCGACCCTTGCACGCCTCCCTGTCGCGATCCCATGGGGCCGCACAGTTCCCCTTGGGCGGCGCGGCCGAAGCCATGCCCGAGGACCGGCTCAGGGCCGCCGTGCAAGCCACCGCGCTGACCGCATGAACGGCAAAGACCATCGGCGAGCGTTGTCTTGATAGATGATAGCTCCATATTTACCTTAGACTGCATTAGATTGGTTTAGATTTATACAAAATAAGAGATTCAAATACTTCCCTCTATCCAATCAGTTACAATTTTTCTATCAGAATCACTCATAAATGAATGTTCGCTTTCTTTTGATATGTATAATTGGCAATTAAATTTCATTGAAAAATGACGAACAATTTCTATTGATTGCAATATATCTTTGCTGCCATACATAATAGCTGTTGGTATATCCCAGTGTTGAACAGGATTCTCTTTTACATATTGGTAGTATTTCCATGATAAAGTTTCAATCGGTGTTTCGATTTTTGTCTTTCCTTTAATTCATTCTCGCTTACATCAAACCATGAAAACATATTATGTATTAGATAATCCATATCTAGTATCGGCGAAAGAAAAAGACATTTTTCAATATTTCTGTTCTTATAAGCGTGCAGACTGAAATATGCGCCTATGCTGCAAGCATATAAATAAATTTTATCCCAGTTACGTTGAACATATTTCCAGATACATTCTAAGTCATGTATTCCATTCCATATATTACATTCAATATCTTAATTTTTCCTCTCACCATGAGATGGTAAATCAAAACTAATAGTTTGATAACCTTTTCTTTCAGCAATATCGGCGAAAAAAAGAGCTTCTTCTTTGTTCCCGTTTTTTCCATGAACATAAATATATATTTTTTCTGATTCTTTGCCCCAAACGACAGTTGGTATAGAATCAATCAAAATTAAATTTCTTTCCATATAGCATCTCCTTGGAAATAGTATTATTGCAAAAGTAAGCACTACAATATAATGTTATTTATGGTGTCGTCGAACACTTCGCGCCGGTATTTCACGACGAGTATGAGATGATAATGCATGAGGAACACCGAATGATGATTCGATTCGAGTTTCACAGCAAACACCTCGCTTCCGATAGGTACGACTGAATGCCGGTATAGCATAAAAGGAAAGCCGATTCATCCCCCGCCCACGCTTCCGCTAAGAGGCGGGGGAATCCTCGGCAAAATCAGTTGAATCGGTCATAGCGACGACGCCACCGAACGACGATGGACAGTATGGCGCCTATCGCCAGGACCGACACGGCCAGAACCGAGGCAAGCGACACATCGCCACCCGTGACGGGCAGTGACGGGCGAGGGTTGGGCGTGGTTGCCTCCGCCGGCGCCGGCGGCGTCTCGGGTTTCTCCGGTTCGCACGGTTTCTCCGGCTCGCATGGGGGCAACACCCGCACACGCTCCCAGGCATCGTCATACCGGCTGGACGCCGGGGAGACACGGTCATCCCCCTCGAACCGCCAGACGAACACATACCACCCATGCCGATCGGCGGTCAGATGCATGGGAGCGCCATGCGCGTCCAACGCCCCGGCGCCGATTTTGAACGTGCCGTTCATCGCGGGAATCTCCCAGGTGGCCAGCAGTCGGTGGTTGTCGTCCTCCGTGGGAGCCTCTGCCCCGGATGGCTTGTACGCCTCATCGTTGGAGGGGTTGCCGGGATCGCCGGACCACCATACACTGACCGTCGCGTATTGCCGATCCGCCGCGAAACCATAGGTTTCATCGCCCATGAACTGGCCGTGGTCCGCCGGGAACCCCGATACGGTGATGGTGTCGCTGAGTTCGGCGCCGATATCCGCTGAATGTTCGGTAACCGTCGACATGACTTCGACCTTCCCGCGCCCCACGTTGCTTTCCGAAGCCTCCATGAACGGGCTCACCCAGTCGCCGGTAAGGTATTCCTGCGCCCGTTTGCTTTGCTCGCTCCGCCGGAACACCCACACCCAGGTGCCAAAGCCGCCGGTCTTCGGAGTCAGATAGGCGGCGTCACCGTCCGGCTTGGTCATGGCCTGCACACGAACCCGTTGCCCCACACCGGTGAAGGACGCCTTGCCATAAGCACTCGGCTTATGACCCGAGGACGCCAACCGGGCGAGAAAAGCGTCCGCGCTCTCCCGTGCGTTCGGCGCGATGACCTTGCCCAGATCGTCCTTGCCGAGCCCGTCGAAATAGTATCCACGCGCCTGCAGCTTCAGACCGGGCACCCAATGACTGCCCTCGTCCCCCACGCCGCTGGTCACATCATCGAACACCGGCGAAGCCGCATCAAGCACCTTATCGGACACTTGCGTGGACACCGATGGAACGAAATCCTTGCGCACCTGGAACGTCGACGACGAGCCGCCGGTGGAAGCCATCGAATCGAAGGCCAGCATGTCCTGAGTGCTGTCCATGACGTGCATCCGCCCATACTCGTATGTGGTGTTCGCCGTCACCTCGCCGGCACCGGTTGCCTCCCACGCGATCGAGGATCCGGCGCTCGTCGACACCCCCGAGAACGTGTTGCCGCCTTGGACGAACCGCGCCGGCCCCTGCAAGGTGACGGTGAACGGCACTCCCGCGATCGCGTCACCGGCGCGGTTCACCACTTTCACCAAGATGGAACCGCTGCGCAAAGCCTCGGCATCGGTGCGTTCCACCGTCGTGCCCGCAGGCGTCTTGCCGGCCGATTGATCCCATATCTGGGCCGCCTTCGCCACGATCTCGGGATACCGGCCTTGAATGACCGCCATCTGTCTCGCCCACTCGTCCCGATCGCGCCCGAAGTGATCCTGCACGATGATGCCGATCGCCGCATGGGTGGCGGCATCCGTGTCGCGGTACCGGTCAAGGATCCATGCCATACGCCGGGCGTTCTCATCGGAGGCAAGCACCGTGGTGGGGCCTATCACATAGTCGCTCAGTTTCCCCGCTTCGATGCAGTAGTATTTGTTGCCCGAAGCGTCCAGCCCCGCGACACCGACGTAATATTCCATATCGTTGTATGGAAACGTCACGTGATATCTTTCGTCGGCGGGCGTCAACGTCGCGGCATACGCCGTATTCGCCGAGCCGAACACCACTCCCACCATTATTATCAGACCGGTCAGCATCGCTACGATGGCCATGCCCCGTTGCCGCCATGTCGTTATCATCATTCGTCCTTTCCTGGTACGTTCCCCGCATACTGCACTGTGTGCGGGTAGGCCACGATCATGGCAGATTTTCATTCGCTACAGCCGGTTTTTCGGCCTATGTGGTCCGAGCTTGCCGTTTGCCGGCGAGTTGTGGATAACTCTTCCGCCGAGTTATCCACCTCATGCGGTTGATCGAACGTTTACCTGAAAGTTATCCACAATGTGCAACATATGTTCAAAAGCCTCTAGAATAGGGCCTTATGGCAGCAGTACAACATCGCGCGACCACGCGCACTAGTAATACCGATAACAACACCACGAAGACGAAGTCAAAGGCGACTTCTGCCCGAAAGAGCCCCGCAACCAAGAGCAAGAGAGTCAGCGCCGAAACGGCACGCGCCGCAGCAGCGCTGAAAGGCCTGGCTGTCGAAGCCCCCGCACCGTCCATCGAAGCAAACGAGCCCGGCCAGTTCGGCCGCATCAATGTCATGGACATCACTCCCGCCGAGGAGCGTGGCATCTTCCCCGCCCGTGTGGAACTCGGCGAACCGTTTGAGATGACCGCCCAAGTGTTCATCGAAGGCCGCACCAAGGTGGGTGCCACCGCCATCGTGCGCAACCCGCGCGGCAAGGAAACCATGCGCCAGGCCATGACCTGTATAAATCCCGGCCTCGATCGTTGGACCGTGATGGTCAAGTGCGGCGAGCACAGCGATCTGAAGCCTTGGGAGGATGGCTACGCGGCCGTCAAACGTCAGCTCGGCGAATGGACCGTGACCATCGAAGGTTGGGAAGACACGTACGTTTCTTGGCTGCACGACACCCGTATCAAGGTGCGTGTGATGGACGACGTGGACAACGCACTCAATTCCGGTGCCGAGCTGCTGGCCCGTTGGGCCGCAACCCCGGACGCCGGTCTGACCGCACGCGATCGCAAGACCTTGGAGAAGGCCGCTGAGACCATGGCCGATCAGACGCTGAGCGCCGAGGATCGTCTCGCCGCCGGCGACAACCCGACCATCGCCGCCCTGCACGAGACTCACCCGCTGCGCGATGGCATCTCCCCCAGTCAGCCCCAGCGTTTCAAGGTGGAACGCCCGAAGTCCAGCTTCGCGGCTTGGTACCAGTTCTTCCCGCGTTCCGAAGGCGCCACCATCGATCCGAACACCGGCAAGATCATTCAGGGTACGCTGAAGACCTCGATGGCTGGTCTCGAACGCGCCGCTGCCGAGGGCTTCGACATCGTCTACCTGCCGCCGGTCTTCCCGATTGGCGTGACCAACCGCAAGGGCCGCAACAACACGCTGGTCGCCGAACCGGATGACCCCGGCTCACCGTTCGGCATCGGCTCCGAGCTGGGCGGCCACGATACCGTGGACCCGCTGCTCGGCACCATGGACGATTTCAAGGCCCTGTGCCGGCGTGCACATGAACTGGGTCTGGAAATCGCGCTTGATTTCGCCCTGCAGTGCTCGCCCGATCACCCGTGGGTCAAGGCTCATCCGAACTGGTTCCGGCACAAGCCGGACGGCTCCATCGCGTTCGCCGAAAACCCGCCGAAGAAATATCAGGATATATATCCGATCGACTTCAACGCCGACATGGCGGGCATCGAAAAGGAAGTCGAGCGCGTCATGGACCTGTGGATCAAGGCGGGCGTGACGATCTTCCGGGTCGATAATCCGCACACCAAGCCGGTGCGTTTCTGGCAGGACGTGATTGCCGCCGTGACCAAGAAGCACCCGGAGATCCTGTTCCTGGCCGAGGCATTCACCCGCCCAGGCATGATGCGCGCCCTGAGCTACGTGGGCTTCACCCAGTCCCACTGCTACTTCCCGTGGCGCAACACCAAGGACGAACTGGAAGAGTATCTGCCGGTCACCAATGGCGACGACGGCTACTACCAGCACAACACCTTCTGGCCCACCACGCCGGATATTCTCACCGCTTACATGCGAGACAACGGCGTAGCCGGCCACTGCGTGCGTGCGGTGCTGGCAGCCATGGGCTCGCCGTCCTGGGGTATCTACAACGGTTACGAACTCATCGAGAACAAGCAGCGCCCCGGCTTCGAAGAGCAGATCGACAACGAGAAGTACGAGGTCAAGGTTCGCGATTGGAGCAAGGCCAAGCAGTACGGCGTGGCCGAGATGCTCACCGCGCTCAACAAGATTCGTCGCGCCCACCCGGCCGCGTTGAGCTACCACAACCTCACCGTGCTGCCTACGTCCGACCCGAATATTCTGGCTTTCGCACGCCACACGCCGGCCGAACTGACCGGTACCGGCCAAGCGGACACGCTGATTGTGGTCGTGAACCTCGATGGACACAACGCACACCAGTCGATGATTCACCTGGAACTCGGCGAGCTGGGTCTGCCCACCGACCGCCCGCTCAACGTGCGCGACGAGCTGACCGGCCGCGAATTCCAGTGGGGTTGGGACAACTACGTGTCTCTGGCGCCTTGGGCGGATGTGGCTCACATCCTGTCCGTGCAGTGATGCGGTAGTGCAACGGTAATGCAACAGTGATGCCGTTGACGTGCATGGGTTTATCGTGTGCGTAAACCGCTAGAAATCCTCCCCTTGAGGGGAGGATTTCGTCTGTTTAGACATAGTGTCGGCATAATCTCAGCACGGTTTCTTGAGTCCCGCACCTGTTTTGCAGGCGCAAACAGGGTATTGTGGTGAGACGATAACGTAACTGTCGATTTTCAAGGAGAAATGACATGGCAGAAACCTTCAACGTCGTTGTGGAAATTCCGCGCGGCTCCAAGAACAAGTACGAAGTCGATCACGAGACCGGTCGCGTCTTCCTGGACCGTACCCTGTTCACCGCAATGGGTTACCCGGATGACTACGGCTACATCGACGGCACCCTGGGCGAGGACGGCGATCCGCTGGACGCTCTCGTGATGATTCCGAACTCCGTGTTCCCGGGCTGCGTGGTCGAGTGCCGCGCCGTGGGCCTGTACCACATGGTCGACGAGGCCGGCGGCGACGACAAGGTGCTGTGCGTGCCCGCCGACGTTCGTTTCGATGACATCAAGGACATCGACGACGTCAACGAGTACCACAAGGCCGAGATCAAGCACTTCTTCGAGCAGTACAAGGCTCTGGAGCCGGGCAAGGAAGTCCTGCCGGGCGACTACTGGACTGGTGCTGACGCCGCCGAAAAGGAAATCATTGCCGCGCGTGAGCGTCTCGCGAACGAAGGCAAGTGATTCGATTCCGAATCGTCGGCGGGAGACCTCTCCGGAGGCCTCCCGCCTTTTTGATTCGACGTGCATCGCGTGATATAGTGCTGGTGTATTTTTCAGCTAGGCGTAGGCGGCGTGTGGGAACGCTGGTCGAGGCCCATCGTCTGGAGTTCGGGCGATGAACCTTCCATCACATCATGATTGCGATAATCGTTCAGACCCTGCTCATTTCCGTCTCCGTCGCCATGGATGCGTTCGCCGTCTCCATCGGCAAGGGGCTCACCGTCTCCCGCGTAAGACCCGGGGATGCCGTCAGATCGGCGCTCTGGTTCGGCGGCTCCCAGGCCCTCTTCCTCATACTGGGGCATTACGCGGCCTCCGCATTCAGCGCGTATGTAACCGCATTCGATCATTGGATCATCTTCGGTTTGCTGGCGTTCATCGGCGGCAACATGGTGCATGAGGCATACGAGGAGGACGCGGAGAACGCCAAGGAGACCGCGCAATTCGACTGGAAGCACATGCTGCCGCTCGCCGTGGCGTGCAGCATCGACGCCTTCGCCGTGGGCGTGAGTCTGGCGTTCATGGCAACCAGCGTGCCGTTCGCCATCCTCTGCATCAGCGTGGTGACCGGCCTCTTCTCCGCGGCGGGCCTGTACATCGGGCGCGCCTTCGGCGCTCACTGGCAGAAACCCGCGCAGATCGCAGGCGGTGTGGTGTTGATTCTGATCGGCGTCAAAGTGCTGTTGGAGCATCTGGGCATCATCGCGTTCTGACTTGCCGTCACGCATCTCGTCGCCACGGATGGCCATCAATGCTCGACGGCACCGTTCCAACGCCCGACGTAGGATTGACGTAGCGATTCGATTATCTGAGAGGCGTACCATGACAGAAATCACCTGGAAGGAATGCAAGAACAAGGTTCTGCGCATGCTGCTGGTCCAGCTGTCGGCCTACGCATTGCTCATCGCGGCCGCGGCCGTCACCCTGCCCGGAGCCGACCCCACCGCCCCCCGGGTCGTCGCCTGCCTGACGCTGGTCGTGTTCCTTGTCTTCTGGCCGTTGCGCGGCACGATGCTGGATCGCGTCATCACCTTGCTGTTCGGCGCGGCCTCCCTGATGTTCGTCACCGTGCCGTTCCCCGCCGGCAAGGTTCCGCCGGATCAGACCGCCGCGGATGGTTCGACGCTTCCGTGGTATTCGTGGGCGTTGGCCATGGGCCTGCTGCTGGTCATGCTGGTGGTCTTCTCCTTCGGACGCCAGATGGCTCGTGAGAAGCGCGAACATCTTATCCGCGCCCTGTCCCACGCCGTGACTTCCGGTGTGGCGGCTCTCGCCGTGGCCGGCTGGTGCTTCCTGCCTGATTTGGGCGCAATGCTTGCCAAGGGCACCGTTGCGGGAACCGTTGCCCTGATCATCCTCATCGTTTTGGGACTGGCCTTGGCCGTGGCCTCCACGTTGTGGGTGCGCGACGCCGATCCGGACCCGGATATCCGCTATCCGTGGATCGGCACCGGCCTGATGTCGGTAATGCTGATGGGCGTGACCATCGCCGCAACCGCACTGGTGCTCGGCCGTATCATCGGTTGATGGACGTCCGCCGTTCCATATTCCGCAAACTTGTAACCTATGTGTCCACTACAAGCGCGTAGAATAATGAAAACTTTGCGAAAGCGGCATAACGCCGCTGACGACTCGTACGGCCACACTAAGCAATTGCGTAACACATTGCAGGATAAAGGGGGATTAGCGTGACGGATCTTACGTTGATGACTTTCGCCAGCGACCCCGCCACCGTTTTGCCATCACTCGCCCTGCTTTCTCATCGCGTCCGTGTACTGCCGATGGATGCAGCCAGCTTGGTGAAGATGCCGGAGAACACCATTCTGTTTCTGGATGCACGCGATGATCTGGCGACCGCCAAAACCTTGTGCCGCCTCATCCACGCTTCCGGCCTATCCACACCGATCGTACTGGTGCTGACTGAAGGCGGCTTCACCGTGGTCAACTCCCAGTGGGGTATTGCGGATGTGGTGGTCACCACCGCTTCCCCGGCTGAAGTCGAGGGCCGATTGCGATTGGTCTCCGAGCGCGGCAACGCTCCCACAGCCGCAGCAGCCGGTTCTCCCGCCGAATCCACCACCACGGTGGAAGATGGCCAGATTCGCTCCGGCGACCTCATCGTGGACACCAACGGCTATACCGCCTCCCTGCATGGACGCCCCATCGATCTGGCATACAAGGAGTTCGAACTCCTCAAGTACTTGGTCCAGCACCCCGGCCGCGTGTTCACGCGCGCCCAGTTGCTGCAGGAAGTATGGGGCTACGACTACTACGGTGGCACTCGTACGGTCGACGTGCATATCCGTCGTCTGCGCGCCAAGCTCGGCGGTGAATACGAACACCTCATCGGCACCGTGCGCAACGTGGGCTACCGATTCGACCCGCCGGAGACGGATAAGGAAACTGCCGCCGCACAGCAGGCCGCCAAAGCATCCTCTGCCGCCATCGACGCCGATGACGATACTCCCGATCTCAACACCGCCGCCTGACAGACCAGCAGCGCTGCAAACTATCAATCATCGACACTACGCCGCTTAGATCCATACGATGAGAGAAACCAAATCCGCGCGTCTCACGCGCATGCATGACGAATACGACATTCTGCGCCAGGTGATTCCGGCGCCAGCTTGCGCACTGCATTTCTCGAATCCGTTCGAACTGCTGATCGCCACCGTGCTCAGCGCCCAGACCGCCGACAAGCGTGTCAACACGGTCACCCCCGAACTCTTCGCCACCTTCCCCACCGCTCGTGACTTGGCGGCCGCGAATCCGGCCCAAGTCGAAGACATCATTCATCCACTGGGGTTCTATCGTTCGAAAACCCAGCATCTCATCGGACTGGCCACGGCACTGGACGAACGGTTCGGCGGCGTGGTGCCGCGCACGATGGATGGACTGACCAGCTTGCCGGGAGTCGGCCGCAAAACCGCGAACGTCGTGCTCGGCAACGCATTCGATATCCCCGGATTCCCGGTCGATACGCATGTGATGCGCGTAACCGGACGACTGCGTTGGCGGTCGGATTGGCGGTCCGCGCACCCTGATCCCGTGAAAATCGAGAAGGAAATCACCGCCTGTTTTCCGCCCGAAGAGTGGACGAATCTCAGCCACCGACTGATTCTGTTCGGCCGGGCCACATGCCATGCACGTACCCCTGACTGCGCCAACTGCCCGCTGTCCGACACCTGCCCTAGCTATGCGCCGCCAGCCGGCAAGAGCACATCCAAGCACTAGCTCATGCCTCATCATGGTGAATTGTGGATTCTAGGCTGAGTCCACCGCTAGACTGAAGACCATGCAGCACAGCAAGCGGAACAATACATGGTCCAAGTGGGGGATTTTTCTCGGAGTCGCCGTGGCACTCGGCGCACTCGTGGTTGTGGGATGGACGTTCATGCAAAACCGGTTCCAGCCGGGATCGCCTCTCGATGCCGATGTGACCATTGGCATCGGCGATATGCCGCAATCCTTGGATATTCGGTCCGATTCCTCTGCGGCAGCCGAACGTCTGCTCATCGACAATGTGTATGAGACATTAGTGACCGTCGATCAAGACAACAAGCTTCAGCCGGGACTGGCGACAAGCTGGAAGACTTCCGATGACGGACTGACCGTCACCCTGACACTGCAATCGGGCGTCACCTTCTCGAACGGTCATACGTTGGACGCCTCGGACGCCGTGTGGTCGTTGCAACAGAACGTGACCAACAAGGTGGCGGACGTCGACGAATTGGGCGATCTGGCGTCGGTCACCAATCCGAACGCCACCACGGTGGTCATCACGCTTGCCAAACCCAATCCGACGCTGTTGCGAGCGCTGTCCGGCAGACTCGGCATTGTCTACGATTCCGAGTCGTCCAGTGCCGATTATCAACGCAAGGCCATAGGTTCCGGACCATTCATCGTGGCCGATTTCCAGCCTGGCCATTCCCTGAAGCTGGCGCGCAGCGATACCTACCATGGCACCAAAACGGCCAGCAATGTCGTTGAATTTATGCAATACTCCGACGCCGATGCGCTCAGCAAGGCCCTGACCGACGGCAGTCTCGATATGGCGGCACCGGTTTCGGCTTCGACGGCCACCGGTTTGAACGACAAGGATGGCCTGACCGTCAAGGAGGGGGCCACTACGGATAAGGTGCTGCTGGCCTACAACAACGGTACCGATTCGCTGCTCTCCGACGAACAGGCGCGTAAAGCCTTCCGCTATCAAATCGACGCAGCCGGCATCGCCTCCGCCCAACCCGACGCTGCCGGAGCATTGGGCGGCCCCATCAGCCCGCTGGAACCCGGATACGAAGATCTGACCGGACTGTACCCGCATGACGAAAACCAAGCCGGGCAGATGTTCTCCTACTTCGGCGCGCAATATCTGACTACGGTGAATCTGGTGGTTCCCGAAGAATACCGGTCGTTGGCCGAAACCATCAAGCAGCAGATCGAGCGGCAGCCGCGCCCCACGGTGAACCTTGAAGTGCTCTCCGATGAGGATTATGCCAAACGAATCAAGGACGGCAAATGGGAACTGACCGTGATGAGCATGGACGGCACGGATGATGCCGGCATATTCGCCGACCCTGATTCCATGTTCCATTACGACCATACCGAAGCGCAACAGGCCTATGCGGATGCTCGCGCCGCCACTAATGACGCCGATTATGAGGCACGAATGAAGGCGTACGCCCGGCTGATCAGCGAGGATGCGGCCAGTGATTGGCTGTATACCCGCAAATGCTTCACTGTGGCGTCCACCAAGGTCTCCGGCTACCCGACCTCGATGATCAATCGCCGCATGCCGCTGGCCGGGTTGACGGTGAAATAGGCAACCTTCAGTCACGGACGGACTACGCCCGATAGTCCTTGGCTCACTATCGTTCGATCGTTCGTACCTCGCCTGCGAACAGCCTACTGAGCTGTTTACTGTACAGTTCGGCTTGTCATGCAACGTGCATAAACTTTGGCTTTATGACTGAAGGCAAATCCATCATCAACGCCAACCTCACCCCGCTGCCCGACAAGGTCGGTGTGGACGGACTTGAGGACAAGTGGCGCGCCGTCTGGGATGAAGACGGCACCTACAAATTCCGCAACACCCGCGACCGCAAGGCCGTCTACTCCATCGACACCCCGCCGCCCACCGTCTCCGGTTCGTTGCATGTGGGCCACGTGTTCTCCTACACGCACACCGACGTGATCGCACGCTACAAGCGCATGCGCGGCTACGACGTGTTCTACCCGATGGGCTGGGACGACAACGGCCTGCCTACCGAGCGCCGTGTGCAGAACTACTATGGCGTGCGCGTGGACGTGTCTCTGCCTTACGACCCGGACTTCAAGCCGCCGTTCGAGGGCACTGATGGCAAGAAGATCGACGCCAAGGATCAGGTGCCGATTTCCCGCAAGAACTTCATCGAGCTGTGCGAGCGTCTGACTGCTCAGGATGAGAAGCTGTTCGAGGCCCTGTGGCGCAAGCTGGGCCTGTCCATTGACTGGTCGCAGACCTACCACACCATTGGTCAACACCCGCAGCGTGTGGCCCAGAAGGCCTTCCTGCGCAACCTTGCCCGCGGCGAGGCCTACCAGCAGGACGCCCCCGGCCTGTGGGACGTGACCTTCCAGACCGCAGTGGCTCAGGCCGAGCTTGAGTCCCGCGAATACCCGGGCTTCTACCACAAGGTGGCTTTCCGCTTTGAGGACGGCACCCCAATCTACATCGAGACCACCCGCCCCGAGCTGCTGGCCGCTTGCACCTCGCTGATCGCCAACCCGAATGACGAACGTTACAAGCAGTACTTCGGCCAGGAAGTCTACTCCCCGCTGTTCAAGGTCAAGGTGCCGATTCTGGCTCACCCGGCCGCCGAAATGGACAAGGGTGCCGGCATCGCCATGTGCTGTACGTTCGGTGATGTGACCGACGTCGAGTGGTGGCGCGACCTGAAGCTGCCCACCCGCCCGATCATCCAGCGCAATGGCCGTATCGTGATGGATACCCCGGACTGGATCGAGGACCCGGCCGGCCGCGAGGTCTTTGCCGAAACCGCGGGCAAGACCACGTTCTCCGCCCGCAAGATCATCGTCGACAAGCTGCGCGAGTCCGGAGATCTGGACGGCGAGCCGACCCCGACCAAGCGTATGACGAACTTCTACGAGAAGGGCGACAAGCCGCTCGAGATCGTCACCTCCCGCCAGTGGTATTTGAAGAACGGCGGTACCGACGCCAAGCTGAACGCCGAGCTTATCGAGCGCGGCAAGGAACTCGAGTTCCACCCCGACTTCATGCGCGTGCGTTATGAGAACTGGGTGCACGGCCTCAACGGCGACTGGCTGATCTCCCGTCAGCGCTTCTTCGGCGTCCCGTTCCCGCTGTGGTACCCGGTGAACGCTTCCGGCGAGCCGGATTACGATCACCCGATCACTCCGTCCGAGGATCGTCTGCCGATCGATCCGACCATCGACGTGCCGGAGGGCTACGACGAGTCCCAGCGTGATGTGCCCGGTGGTTTCACCGCCGAAAAGGACATCATGGACACCTGGGCCACCTCTTCGCTGACCCCGCAGATCGTGACCCACTGGGCCGAGCCGGACGAGGCATCCAAGGCCCTGTTCGCTTCCACCTTCCCGATGGACCTGCGCCCGCAGGGGCAGGACATCATCCGCACCTGGCTGTTCAGCACCGTGGACCGCGCGCATCTGGAGAACAAGTGCCTGCCGTGGGCCCATGCCACGCTGTCCGGCTGGATTCTGGATCCCGACCATAAGAAGATGTCGAAGTCCAAGGGCAACGTCGTGGTGCCGAACGAGCCGATCGAGAAGTTCGGTGCGGACGCCGTGCGTTACTGGGCCGCCGCCGCCCGTCTGGGCCTGGACGCCACGTATGACATCGGCCAGATGAAGATCGGCCGTCGACTGGCCATCAAACTTCTGAACGCCACCAAGTTCGCGCTGGCCATCGGCCGTGAGGACGAGAACCATCACGTGGGCGCTGCCGCCGAGACCTCGTGGAACCCGGCCGATGTGACCGAACCGCTGGATCGCGCGGCCATGGCCAAGCTGGCCGTGGTGGTGCGTCAGGCCACCGAGGCTTTGGAGGCCTACGAGCATTCCAAGGCGCTGGAGACCATCGAATCCTACTTCTGGCAGTTCTGCGACGACTACATCGAGCTGGTCAAGAACCGCGCCTATGGCACTCCGGACGAGCACGGCAATGTGCCGTCCGAGAAGGCTGTGAAGTCCGCCCGCACCGCTCTGGGTCTGGGCTTGGACGCCTTCGCACGTCTGCTGGCCCCGTACCTGCCGTACGCCACCGAGGAAGTGTGGAGCTGGATGCACGCCGGTTCCGGTTCCGTGCATCGCGCCGCCTGGCCGGTCGTGGACCCGTATGTCGAGGCCGCCACCGGTGCTTCCCCCGAGCTGCTGACTTGGGCCGGCAAGGCCGTGGAGCAGCTGCGTAAGATCAAGTCCGAGGCCAAGGTCTCCATGAAGACCCCAATCCTGTCTGTGGCACTGTCCGCTGCTTCGGAAGGTGTGAACGCGATTCACGCCGCCTTGGGCGATATCGCGCAGGCCGGTCGCGTGGTCGGCAAGTTCGACTTGGTGGCCAAGCACGCCGAGGAATCCGCCGCCGAAGACGCGCCCGAAACCGAGGTCGCCGTCGAAGCCAGCGAGCTCGGTGAGCCACCAGTCAAGAAGCCAAAGCACTGAGCGTTGCGCGCAGCAACAGTAGGTCTCACGGCAATGCCGCTCGTTCCGAGCCTACGGGAAGCCCACCGGGCGGCTCGGCCAGCTAAGAAGCCAAAGCACTGAGCGTTGCGCGCAGCAGCAAAAGAGGGGAACCTCCTATTGAGGTTCCCCTCTTTTGTTTTTTTACGTTCGGATGACACGACTGTGGGACGGCACGCAAATATCCCGCATTGTAAGCTGGCGGCCCACAATAGCGTGGGCCACCACGCGTGTCAAACGTTTTATATACGCGGCGTCCCACAGACCAAATCAACAAATCCTTGGAATTTAGCCATTCTTCAAACTATAGTTAGCTCTGACTTACAAGAGGGTGTGGGACGCCGCATCGAAAAAGCCAGTTTTTGACGCGGCGTCCCACACCGATAACGCACTTTACGCGTACTGGGCACCTATCACATGCGGATTTTCCCGCATACACCATCACACCGTCGGAATCACGATGAGATATCGGGTTTCGGCGGTTTTCTGTTGCGTATTGGGGCTGTCGAGCTGCGCGACGGCCTGCGCCAAGAGCGTGCCAGCATCACTGATTTTCACGGTCTCATTAATCAGCGCGTTCATATCGTGCTTGAGCAGCGTGCCGCCAGTGCCAAAGCCGAACAGTACTGGAGCGGTGTCAAGATTGTTGCCGGAATCGTCAGTATCGCTCGACTTGGCTGAGTCGTTCGTTCCCGAACCAGCGCTCTTAGACGAGTCGGACTTATCACCACCACCGATGGCCGAAGTAAGACCACCCGCATAGTTCATCACATCGCCAGCAGACATGGACATGGTGTCATCGACCAGTGAGGCCTTGGAATGCTGCGACTGCTGCTGTTGCACGGCTTTGGCCTGCTTACGGGCAGCATCGGCCTTACGCTTGGCTTGGGCGGCCCGGGTCTTACCGTAGAACGATTGCGATTGCGAATCGACCAGGCTAGTCAGTGCCTGAGCCTCGGTCACCGGACCGGAAGAGACATCACCGGACGAGCCATCACCATCACTGCCGGAAGCCGAGGACGCGCCGCCTTCGAACTGATCGGAGAATCGCAATACAATCTGGCGCAAGGCCGTGGCTTTGCCCGTATGCTCGGAGGCGGTGGCAAGCGTGCTCATCGCGGCATCGACCTTGGATTGAGCGTCGGCGAGTTCATCGCTACCGTTGGTTTCGGCGATGGCTTGGCTCTCGTAAGCGGTGGCGCCCGAGGACGTGCCACCGGTCAGGGCGCTCAAATTGGCCGTATAGACGTCCGTGTATTTCATCGAATACGGAATCATTGCGGCGGAGAGCTGGCTCTGTCCATCGGCGTATTGTTTGGAGCCTCGAGTGGCTTCCTCCGAAGCCTCGGCGGTCAGATCATCCACCAGTCCGGTGGTGCCTTGCTGCTGGATGCGGCGAATCACCTCGTCCAACGCATCGACCGCACCGGCATGCTGATGTGCGGCACTGACGTTGTTCACCGCGTTGGCCAAGTCGAGTACGGCTTGAGCCAAAGGCGTGTCCCCGGACAGTTCGCCGGCCGTGCCCATCAACGCCGGCAACTGGGTGGAGGTGCCAATCGATCCAGACAGGTGCGTGGTATATGAGCCCACATACGCGGCCATATAGTCTTCAAACGTCCGCTTATGGGCGGTTTCGCGTTCGGCCACTACAGACTTGTTCAGTGCACGCTCGTTATCGCGCAGGGTTTGAAGCTGCTCGATGAGCTGTTGCTGTTCACCGGAACCGGCATCGGTCAGTGCATCGACCAGTGTGGCGGCAGAGGCGGTGAGTTGGGCGACATCCGTATCGGCAGCAGGCTGTGCGGCAGCATTCGCGGCATCGGGATTAGCACCAACTGCCGGACTGCTGGAATTGGAAGGCAATACGGCGAGCGCCACGGAACTCATGGAGAAGTCTTTGGCGTTCATATAGCAGCTGAATTCCAAGCCGGTTGCGGCTTTTCCAGCTGCAGCGACTACGGTATTGGAACCTTGCATGGTCACCGTAATGGAGTTGTCGGCGGAAACATCATCGGCTACCTGCGTAGGCACGGTAAAGGCGACAACCGGGATCGTACGGTTGGCCTCCTTGGTTTGCGGCTTAATATCGATATACACGCCGATCAGTCCAGACGCGCCGGCAACCTCGTTTGCCTCGACGTTCGGACCGTCAAGCGAGTAGGTGACGCTGACTTTCCATGGCAGGGTGGCGGCGGAAGCGGGGATACGAGAAACCTTGGACGTGCCGGAATCACTATTGGCGGAATCGGTATCAGTGGAACCGCTATTGCCGGAATCGGCACTGGCGCCATTGCCGGCGCCGCCCTTCCCTACCACATACCAACGGACCGGCTCCCCTTCGGCATCGGTGACGGCGTACATATCACTTGCCGTAGCGAGCACCGGACCGTAATCAACCGGAGTCGGACGAGACATCCAAGCACCGCCGAGAATCGAAGCCATGCACAATGCGCAACTGACCAGTGCGGCACCACATCTCATCTACGTATCCCATTCATACAGTCGGCCACTATGGGCATTCCATTCCCGTATTAATGTAGTCGCTGCAGGCAACTTGCCCTATAGACGAATATCCGAAAGGTGCCCATTCGCTGCGGGCGAATCAGGCGAATACGTCGAGTACGCCCGGGTCGCCACCGGCATCGGCTATGCGCTGGTGGCGCTTCTTGGCTTCGGTAACCACGAATTCACGGTACATTTCGGCAATTTCCGGATCAAGCCCGGCATCGATGGCGATGCGGTGGAGGCGCTCGATCTGATAGTCCTCACGCTTGGTGTCTTCGGGCGCGAATCCGGCGTTGGCTTTGAGCACGCCGACCTGCGAGGTGGCCTTGAACCGCTCGGCCAGTAATGCGATGGCCGCCGAATCGATGTTATCGATGGTTTGGCGCAGCGCTTTGATGCGCGCCACCGCTTGTGCGGTTTCCGGGTGGGCCGCCGCCTGGGCGGAGTCGATGGTGGTCCTTTGCCAGTCGCTGCTCGTTTCGCTCATAGATTCGAGGATACTCCCGATTACGGCTTTGCACGATGCGCAAAGTCAGATATCTCAGATGTCATAGTCGCCGGTGGGGATATGGCTGGCATCCGCATCGCCGAATATGGCCGCACCATTGCCCACTCCCAAAACAATCGAATACATTGATGCCTCTTTCATCTCATATATCGTCAGCGTGCATGTGAACGTTGACGGCAATACTACAACAACTGCAATGTGATAGTTGGTGTATCTGCATCATATACGACAAGGGCTGCACCCCGTATCAATCGGGGTGCAGCCCTTACACTATTGTTCAGCGGTCTGATCAGTTGCCGTTGACCGCGTTGCCGGCGTTGGCCTGCTGCACGATGGCGGCGAGGAAGTCGCGGTTGGTGGCGGTCTTCTTGAGGCGCGGCACCAAGGTCTGGTATGCCTGCTCGGGCTCCATGCCTCCCAGCAGACGACGCAGACGGTAGATGACCGGCAGTTCCTGCGGGTTGGTGATGAGCTCCTCGCGGCGGGTGCCGGAAGCGTTGATGTCGATGGCCGGGAACAGTCGCTTGTCCGCCAGCTCGCGGGACAGGCGCAGCTCCATGTTGCCGGTGCCCTTGAACTCCTCGAAAATCACCTCATCCATCTTGGAGCCGGTCTCGACCAGCGCAGAGGAGATGATGGTCAGGGAACCGCCGTTCTCGATGTTGCGGGCGGCGCCGAAGAACTTCTTCGGCGGGTAGAGGGCCTGCGCGTCCACGCCGCCGGACAGGATACGGCCGGAGGCGGGGGCCGCGATGTTGTAGGCGCGAGCCAGTCGGGTCATGGAATCGAGCAGTACGACCACGTCCTGGCCGAGCTCCACAAGACGCTTGGCGCGTTCGATGGCCAGTTCGGCAACCGTGGTGTGATCGGAGGCCGGACGGTCGAAGGTGGAGGAAATGACCTCGCCCTGGACCGTGCGCTCCATATCGGTGACCTCTTCGGGGCGTTCGTCCACGAGCACCACCATAAGGTGGACCTCGGGGTTGTTGGCGGCGATGGAGTTGGCGATGTTCTGCAGGGTGATGGTCTTACCGGCCTTCGGCGGGGAGACAATCAGACCACGCTGGCCCTTGCCGATCGGGGAAACGATGTCCATGATACGGCCGGTGAGCTTGTTCGGGGCAGTCTCCTGCTTCAAACGCTCCTGCGGGTACAGCGGCGTGAGCTTGGAGAACTGCGGACGGTTGAGCGCTTCTTCAACGCTTTGGCCGTTGATGGAATCGATGGCCTGCAGCGGCACGAACTTCTGGCGCTGGTTGCGACGGTCGCCTTCACGCGGGGCGCGAATCGAACCATGGACGGCATCGCCCTTGCGCAGACCGTACTTCTTGACCTGGCCCATGGAAACGTACACGTCGTTCGGGCCTGGCAGGTAGCCGGAAGTGCGCACAAAAGCGTAGGAGTCGAGCACGTCGACGATGCCGGCCACCGGCACCAGATCCTCCTGCGGCTCTTCGCGGCGGCTATCACGGTCATTGCGATCGCTACGATTATCGCGATCATCATAGCGACGATCATCATCGGCGTTGTCGCGATCACGGCCACGCATGCGGCGGTTACGGCGATCGTTGCGATCATTACGGTTATCGCGATCGTTACGATCGCTACGGTCGCGGCGGTTACGACGCACAAACTCGTGATCGTCGTTTTGCTCGCCGTCTTCGGACGTTTCCTCGTGCTTCTGCGTGGGCAGCGTGGCCAGGATATCGTCGAGGTCACGCACGGTTTCTTCGCTGTTTTCCGCAGTGCGACGGCGGCGGCGAGGCTGCTCGTCCTCATCATCACGGACTCGGCGAATCAGAGGAACTTCCACGTCCTCATGGCGCTCGCGGCGACGCTCGGTAGGCGCTGCATCTCCCAAATCGAGCGTGGCCAGCAGATCGCCGGCCTCATCGGCCTTCTTGCGCGGCTTGCGGCGAGCGAAATCGGACTGGTCGTCATCGCGACGACGACGGGCCGCACGCGGTTCGAATGCGGCATCATCGGCGGCCTTACGACGGGTGCGTCGCGGTTCGGTCTCGT
>OAVE01000124.1_pt1 | contig 43494 bp, 37 predicted proteins | sample 1476361 | NCBI WGS metagenome assembly OAVE01 (sample SAMEA2580078, study PRJEB22360) | human gut metagenome | biome: human gut; feature: human-associated habitat; material: faeces | place: Denmark | collected 2008/2010
TTATAATATATAAAATAACTTCATAAACTTATAAAAAAGGAGTGAGAATGTGAAAGCTAATTACAATGGATTGTGGAAAATTTTAATAGATAAGAATATGAATAAAAAAGAGCTAACCGAAGTTTGTGAATTATCTCCTGCAACAGTAGCTAAAATGGGCAGAGGCGAGTTTGTTAGTATGGAGGTTTTATATCGTATTGGAACGAAACTAGATGTCGATTTTGGAGATATGGTTTCGATTTTAAAGCAGGACAAATAAATAAATCCTGAGGTGAAGTAAAGATGCTTCGAAAATAATTGTGAATTATATATTTACACTTCAAAATGATTGAACTTTATGCAAGGTGAATAAAAATCAACTTGTTGTACAGTATAACTAGAATAAGGAAAAAATAGAAAGTTTTATACCAGAAGATAGAGGATAAAACTTTACTTATGCGTCTATTAAATAAAGTGAGGTAGAAAGGGATGTCAGACTTAACTAAGGGTAATAATGAAATAATACAAAGATCAGAGTTGCATAGAAAAATTTGGGCTATTGCTGATGATGTTCGTGGTGCAGTAGATGGTTGGGATTTTAAACAATATATTTTAGGAATTTTGTTTTATAGATTTATTTCTGAAAATATTACTGAATTTTTTAATTCTGCCGAGCATGAAGCTGGTGATTTAGAATTTGATTACGCTGAAATTTCTGATGAAGAAGCAGAGCAGGATTTTAGACCAAATACAGTTGAGGATAAAGGCTTTTTTATATTACCAAGCCAACTATTTAAAAATGTTGTTAAAACAGCTAAGAATAATGAAAATTTAAATACAGATTTAGCTAATATATTTAAAGCAATTGAAGAAAGTGCAGTAGGATTTGCATCGGAAGATGATATTAAAGGTCTATTTGAAGATGTGGATACAACTAGTAACCGTTTAGGAGGAACGGTAGCAGAAAAAAATAAAAGATTGGCAGATATACTAACAGGTATAGCTGGAATTAATTTTGGGAATTTTCAGGATAATGAGATAGATGCCTTTGGCGATGCGTATGAGTATTTGATTTCAAAGTATGCGAGTAATGCAGGAAAATCCGGTGGAGAGTTTTTTACCCCACAAACAGTTTCGAAACTTTTGTCAAGACTTGTTATGGATGGAAAAACTAATATTAATAAGGTATATGACCCTACATGTGGCAGTGGAAGTTTATTGCTTCAGATGAAAAAGCAATTTGATGAACATATTATTGAGGAAGGATTCTTTGGACAGGAAATTAATATGACTAACTTTAACTTAGCTCGTATGAATATGTTTCTTCACAATGTGAATTATAATAATTTTTCAATTAAAAGGGGCGATACTCTAATCAATCCTTTACATAAAGAAGAAAAACCGTTTGATGCTATTGTTTCAAATCCTCCTTATTCAATTAAATGGGTGGGAGATACTGATCCAACTTTAATAAATGATGAAAGGTTTGCACCAGCAGGGAAACTAGCGCCAAAGTCGTATGCTGACTATGCTTTTATCATGCATTCATTATCGTATCTTTCGAGTAAAGGTAGGGCGGCAATTGTTTGTTTTCCAGGGATTTTTTATAGAAAAGGTGCTGAAAAAACTATTAGGCAATATCTTGTAGATAATAATTTTATTGATTGTATTATCCAACTCCCAGAAAATCTTTTCTTTGGAACAACAATAGCTACTTGCATTTTAATTATGGCAAAGAACAAGATAGAAAATAAAATATTGTTTATTGATGCGAGCAAAGAATTTAAAAAGGAAGCCAATAATAATATTTTAGATGAAACAAATATTGAGGTAATCATTGATGCGTTCAAAAATAGAACAGAGAAAGAATACTTTTCTAGATATGTTGATAAGGAGGATATTCAAGAGCGTGATTATAATCTTTCTGTTTCAACCTACGTGGAAAAAGAAGATACCAAAGAAGTTATCGATATAAAAGTACTAAATAAAGAAATTGAAGAAACCGTTAAGAAAATAGATAAACTAAGAAGCTCAATAGACGAAATTGTAAAGGAGCTTGAAAATGAGTAAAATAGATGAGCTATTAAAAAATGAAAAGGTTGAATGGAAAAAAATAGGGGAGATAAAAGAAGTAAAAGTAATCTCACCAAAAAGGAAAATTAAAAAAAATGAGTATTTAGAAGAAGGTCTTTATCCAATAATAGATCAAGGTCAAAAATTTATTGTTGGATATACCAATGATATTAATGCTATTTTTGAAAGGTATTCGTATGTGATATTTGGAGATCACACAGAGACTTTAAAATATGTTGATTTTCAATTTGCCCAAGGGGCAGATGGGATTAAAGTATTAAAAACAGATGAAACTTATTTATATTCTAGATATTTATATTATGCAATTTTAAATTTTTATGAAAAGATGGGGGAATATAAAAGACACTTTTCTTTTTTGAAAGAAACCCTAATACCGATTCCATCTATAGAAACACAGAAAAAAATTGTAAAAATACTTGACAAATTTACGAATTGTGTTTCTGAATTACAGGCTGAATTACAGGCTGAATTACAGGCTAGAACTAAACAATATGAGTACTATAGAGATATGCTTTTAAGTGAAGAGTATCTTAATAAACTTTCGGAAGAGTTGGAGTGTTTATCCCAAAAAGAATATGTATTTAAAACCGTTTTCATTGAGGAAGTTGCAAAAATTAAGAATGGGAAAGACTGGAAATCTTTAGGAGAAGGAAATATTCCTGTATACGGTAGTGGTGGTAAAATGGGTGTTTATGTAGATCAACATGCATATGATAAACCTTCTGTTTTGATACCCAGAAAAGGCTCAATAGAAAATGTGTTTTACGTAGATGAACCATTTTGGAATGTAGATACTATTTTCTATACAGAAATAAACGATAAAAAAATTATACCTAAGTATTTTTATTACTTTATAGAAAATTACGATATTAGTAAATTAAGTACAGACTCTACAAGACCAAGTCTTACACAATCCATTTTAAATAAGGTAAAAATAGATTTACCACCATTGGAAATACAAAATAAAGTGATCCAGATTCTTGATAGTTTTCAATCCTTACTTTCTGATACAAAAGGTTTGTTGCCACAGGAAATTGAACAAAGACAAAAACAATATGAATATTATCGTGAAAACCTCTTGACATTTGATATTGTAGGCGGAACAATTTCTAGACAGACAGACAGACAGACAGACAGACAGACAGACAGACAGACAGACAGATAATTTCTAATAGTTATTTTGTATTATTAAAAGAAGCGGCAGATATAGTTGGTATTAAGCTATTTGACGTTGAATGGAAGGCATTGGGGCGGTTAGGAGTATTTGAAAATGGAACAGGAATGCCTAAAAGCTTATTCACTGATAATGGAACTGTTGGAGCAATTCATTATGGACATATTTATACAAAATATAATCTGTTTGTAGAAAATCCAATCGTACGTATTGATAAAAATGATATGAAAAAACTTAAAAAAGTTAATTATGGTGATTTGGTTATTGCAAAAACTTCTGAAAATATAGAAGATGTAATGAAAACTGTGGCATACTTAGGTAATGAAACTGTCGTCACTGGTGGTCATGCAGCAATATTTAGACATAATGAAAATCCCAAATATCTTTCATATGTTTTTAATGGAGCAAATTATTTATTAAGTCAAAAGAATAAGTTAGCAAAAGGTGTCAAAGTTATTGAAATATCAATAATGGATATGGAAAAGATAAAAGTACCACTACCTTCTCTACAAGTTCAAGAATATATCGTTTCAATTCTTGATAAGTTTAATGATTTAATAAATGATGTTTCTATAGGTATACCAAAAGAAATAGAATTACGGCAAAAACAGTATGAATACTATAGAGATAAGTTGTTAGACTTTAAGAGCAGTAATTAAGAGGTGAGAGGAAAGTATGGAAGAGTATAGTTCTTTAGCAGAAATAGCTCAAAAAATTAAAGATTCTAATAAGAAAGTTACTTTATTGTACGCTTTCAATGCAACTGGAAAGACAAGATTATCAATGGAATTTAAAAGTTTAGTTAATAATCTGGAGGATGATGAAGATATAAAGCATATAGTTTATTATAATGCTTTTACGGAAGATTTATTTTCTTGGGATAATGATTTAGAAAATGACAATGAGAGGAAGCTTAAAATCAATAAAAACTCCAGTTTTATTGATTTGGTAGAACGACAAGGAAAAGAAAAAGAGATCGCAGAGAGATTCAAAGAATTCACTTCTTCAAAGATTGAACCTAACATCGATACAAGTATAGGAGAAATTACCTTTAGTTTACCTACCGGAGACGAGGAAGCAGTTGAAAATATTAAAATATCTAAAGGTGAGGAAAGTATCTTTATTTGGACTGTATTTTTTGTTCTAATGGAAACAATTATAGCAGAGTTAAATATTGATGAAATCAGTGATAGAAGTACAGATGAATTTAATGCTATACAATATATTTTTATAGATGATCCAGTTACCTCTTTAGATGATAATCACCTTATTCAGTTGGCTATTTCTTTGAGGGAACTAATAGCTAATTCAAAGTCTGCTGATTTAAGATTCATAATTACAACTCACCATGCGTTATTCTATAATGTTTTATTCAATGAATTTAAAAGTGAGAGACGTATAAACGATAATAAAAAAGAGTATCGTTTATTACAAAGAAATGAAAATAGTTACTCAATGGATAAACAAAATGATACACCATTTGGATATCATTTATTTATTAAAAGAATAATTCAGAAGGCAATAGATGATAATGTTGTTGAGAGATATCATTTCATGTTATTTAGAAATTTGCTGGAAAAAACGGCATCTTTTCTTGGCTATAATAATTGGGGAGATCTACTTTTAGTAGAGGGTATGTCTGATGAGGATAGAAAAGGATATATTCGATTTATTAACTCGGCATCGCATAATAAAGTTTCAGACTTGGAGGCAAAAGAATTAAAACCTAACGAGAAAAATCTATTAAAGTTGCTCTTTGAAATTTTTAAGAGAGAATATAAATGGAAGGAGTAAATTAGATGTCAGAAGAAAAAGTAAAGTATAGTACATCTACAATTGCCGAAATGACAGGCGGAATTATTTTAGCTAATTTTGAAAAAGACCTTCAAGTTAGAGAAACTGCATATCAAAGTGAAGCTGAACTCGAAAGACAAATGATTGAAAATCTAGTTTCGCAGGGGTATGAGAGGCTTATAGTAAAATCGAATGATGAATTATATATAAATTTAAAAATCCAAATTGAAAAGCTAAATGGAGTTTCTTTTACAAATGAAGAGTGGGCCAGGTTTTTACTTGAATATTTAGATGTTCCAAATGATGGGATGATTGAGAAAACACGAAAAATACAAGAGAATTACATCCATGATTTTATTTTTGATGATGGCCATTTGAAAAATATTAAGATTATTGATAAGAAAAATATCCACAATAATTTTCTACAAGTCGCAAATCAGATTGTTGGAGAAGGAAAAAATCGAAATCGCTATGATGTAACAATTTTAGTAAATGGGTTACCGCTTGTCCATGTGGAACTAAAAAAAAGAGGCGTGAATTTACATGAAGCCTTTAACCAAATTCATAGATACAGTAAAGAAAGTTTTAATAGTGAAAACTCATTATATAAGTATGTTCAGATATTTGTTATCTCTAATGGAACTTATACTAGATATTTTGCCAATACAACAGCACAGGATAAAAATAATTATGAGTTTACCTGTGAATGGGCAGATGCTAAAAATAAGGTAATTTGTGATCTAGAGGATTTTACTAAGACCTTTTTTGAAAAGCGTGTTATTCTAGAAGTGCTTACAAAATATTGCGTATTTGACGTTAATAACACACTCCTTATTATGCGACCATATCAAATTGCGGCTACTGAACGAATTTTGTGGAAGATAAAATCAAGTTATGAGGCGAAAAAAGCCGGGAGACCCGAAGCGGGCGGCTTTATTTGGCATACGACAGGTTCTGGTAAGACGCTCACTTCTTTTAAAGCTGCAAGGCTTGCTACAACATTGGATTATATTGATAAGGTATTTTTTGTGGTAGATAGAAAAGATTTAGACTACCAAACACTGAAAGAATATCAAAGATTTCAGCCGGATAGTGTAAATGGGAGTAAAGATACAAAAGAACTGAAAAGATGCATTGAAAGAGATGATAATCGTATTGTAGTTACCACGATTCAAAAATTAAATGAATTTGTAAAAAGAAATCCTACTCATGATATTTATGAAAAAAATTGTGTTCTTATATTTGATGAATGTCATCGTTCTCAATTTGGAGATGCACAGAAAAATATAAGGACATTATTTAAGAAACATTACCAGTTCGGATTTACGGGCACGCCAATTTTTCCAGAAAATTCGCTTGGCGGAGATACAACATCAGGTATATTTGGGGCACAGCTTCACAGTTACGTTATTACCGATGCTATTCGTGACGGCAAAGTTTTAAAATTCAAAGTGGATTATAATAATATTACACCGAAATTTAAAACTGCAGAGAAAGAGGAAGATGAAAAGAAATTAGCCAAACTGGAAAATAAAATGCTGCTTCATCCTGAAAGAATTACTGAGATTACAAAGCACATTCTTAATGTTTTTGATATGAAAACACATCGTAATGAGTTTTATGATTTGAAACATAGAAGACTTAACGGGTTTAATGCAATGTTTGCTGTACAAAGTGTTGAAGCAGCCAAATTATATTATGAAGAATTTGAAAGACAACAAAGCAATTTACCTGAAGAAAAAAGACTGAAAATAGCCACAATATACAGTTTTGCAGCCAATGAGGAGCAAAGAGCAATCGGAGAAATATCAGAAGAGGACTTTGATGTTTCTGCTATGGAATCAACGGCAAAAGAATTTTTAGATAAGGTAATCACTGACTATAATAGTTACTTTAAAACCAATTTTTCTACCAATGGTAATGAATTTCAAAATTATTACAAGGATTTGTCACTTAAAGTGAAAGATAAACAAGTTGATTTGCTTATTGTAGTAGGAATGTTTTTAACAGGCTTTGATGCACCTACATTAAATACTTTATTTGTTGATAAAAATCTTAGATATCATGGGCTTATTCAGGCGTTTTCAAGAACAAACCGAATTCTGAATAAAGTAAAGACATTTGGTAATATTGTTTGCTTTAGGGATTTGGAAAAAGCTACAAAAGATGCAATAAAGACATTTGGCGACGAAAACAGTGTAAACATCATTTTGGAAAAGAGCTATGAAGAATATATTCATGGATTCAAAGATGAAGAGACAGGCAAGGTTGTTAAGGGGTACACCGATATATGTAATGAAATAATATCTAAATTCCCAGAGCCGACCGAAATTATATTAGAAGCGGATAAAAAAGAATTTGCAGAGCTTTTTGGGGAGCTATTGAAAGCCGAGAATATCCTGAAAAACTTTGATGAGTTTGAAGAGTTTGAAAAAATTATTTCAGACAGGCAGATGCAGGATATGAAAAGTGTCTATGTTGATATCAGGGAAAACATTATAAATTTAAAGAACTATGAAAATTCTGAAGGAGAACAAATTGATTTTTCTGATATTGAGTTTCAAATTGATTTGCTTAAAACAGATGAAATAAATTTGGACTATATTTTGGCCTTGATACTGGAAAAATCTAAAGAAAATGATGATGTGGAAAGCTTAAAAGTAGAAGTTCGAAGGGTAATAAGATCAAGTCTTGGCACAAGGGCAAAAGAAGAATTGATTATGGGCTTTATCAACAGTACAAGATTGTCTGAGCTGAAAAATACTGATGATATTCTTGAGTCATTCTATAGTTTTGCAAAGAAGGAGAAGGAGAATAATATAATATCTTTAGTTGAAGAAGAGAACTTGAAAGAAGACTCAAAACGATTTATAGAAAAGGCTATAAGTAAAGGATATGTCGAATATGCAGGGGATGAGCTAGACCGTATTATTCCACCGACTTCACGTAGATTAGGAGCAAGGGAAAAGAAAAAAGAATCGGTATTAGAAAAGATTAGAAAAATTGTGGAAGTTTTTGTTGGGATTTAAACCTTACATTAGTGTTGTATTTTCATTTAAATGTATTGTTTTGATAGGTACGTGATATAAACTGAAGTTAAAAGATCAGAATGAGTTGATATTAGAGTGCTCTGAAATTATGAGTAATATGATTTTTATAAATGGTTATCTGAAGAATTAAGTATTAGAATACTGAGCAATAATATACGCTTGGCATGACGGCTATAAATAAAAATATCCTTATTGCTTTTTACCATTTTAATTTAGAATGGTAAAGAAGCAAGATTAAATATCAATGTATATTAGAGGAATTAAAGTACAAGACTACAAAAGATATCTCAATTTTTCTAGTGGAAATTGGTATTTATAAGAAGGGTGATTCTTTTCTCTTAACTAAATTTGAGATCATAGAGATGTCTACCAATTTTAAGCTAAAAAGATTTTATCTATCTGATGTTAGTTTGTAAAATCGAGGATCTATGAAAATAACAAAGTCTTTTGGCAACCATTCCAAATATTCTCTCCACGATGCAAGGGTACAGAAAATAGAATACGTAGACGATAATTTGATCCTTACTTTTGAGTATATTTTCTCTTATGAGAATGGTGTTGAGCAAACTCATAAGGCTCAAGTCGTATTTGAGACGTGCGATATAGATTTTTTTGAAATTCTCGTGTTTAATAATACAATACTAGATACTTTCACAGGTAAAAGAATTGAGTTACCTCAGTATCAGCAGGATTATAGTGAAAGTGAATTTGAGGTTATTACGGAGACCTATAATTGGGGACACGCTGTATTCCAGGGTTGGTTATGGACCGAAGGGAACCCCGTACACTGTATAATGAACATATACTTTAAAGGTGATATGGTATATGTAGTTGAATGAGGCCCGAAATGAGTAATTTAAATTTTACTATTTGCTGTACAGTTACTTTCTTCAGCAAGAAAAGAAGAACTCCACCTAATTTAAATAATGGAATGTACTATCCTCATTTTGTTATAAAAGGTACTGAGTCTTGGTATAAATCTTATGGTAGTAAAGATGTCATCTTTGATAAACAAATATGAGGTAATATGTTGTTAGTTTTTGAAATTGTAAATTATTTTGTTCTAAAAGCAGGTACGGAGTTCTTTATTATGGAAGGTGTTAATTCTGTAAGGACGTAAGAATATGAAAACTTTAAAAGAATTTTTAGATAGCCCTATATATTTAGATATTATAGAGGAATTCGGACCTGATAACTTTAATAAAGAACTACAAAGTATAGAAATTCAAGAACTAAGAAATCGATTGAATCAAAGGCAATTCTTATTAGAAGGGTTTAATTGCAAGTTATATTCTGAGAAAGAGTTAGTGCAGTTTTTCGAGCAATTAATAGAATACAATCGTAAAGAACTGATTCTTTGGAGTAAAGCCTTTTGGCAATACAGTGATGAAACTTGGGAAGAATATTCTGATGGTGAATTTCCAAAAGGCGAGGAATTAGATATAGAAGATAAATCAACTATACTTGAGATAGGAAAATATTCTATAACGAGTATTGCTATGTATATGATTGAATTTGATATTTTGAAAAATCATACAGAAATATTAGGAGATTACTATAAACGAATGCATCTTCCTGATGCAGTGAAATACGCACGAGAAATTAAAGGGCTTTATAAAAGTCTTTTTTGTTAAAATATATAATATAGTTTTAGAAGATAAGGAAATTTTTAAAAAGGTTCTAGATTGATTAGATAATCTTAACATAGAGCAATTTAGTTTTTCCTCGGATATACTTTAAAGGTGATATGGTATATGTAGTTGAATGAGGCCCGAAATGAGTACTTTAGATTTTACTATTGGCTGTACAGTTACTTTCTTCAGCAAAAAGAGAAGAACTCCACCAAATTTAAATAATGGAATGTACTATCCTCATTTTGTTATAAAAGGTACTGAGGAATATCTTGGTATCAACTTTATTGATGGTGAAGATGTCATCTTTGATAAACCAATTCAAGCTAACGCTTTACCAGTATATGAAACCGTAGATTATTCTGCTATACAAGCAGGTGCAGAGTTCCTCATCATGGAAGGTGGAAATATTGTTGGTGAAGGGATTGTAAAAGAAATCTTTCAACATAAACCATATGGGAGTAAATAACTATGGGCTATAAAAATGTATGTGTAAACTGCCGGATCTCTTTGTCGGAGGGTACAAACTACGAGTTGTTTAATACCAATAAAACCTGTCCCACATGCAAAGGTAAGATGTATTTTGTGAACGAGAAGTTCAAAGCCCCTAAAAAATCTAATGACAAAGAATGGAAGATTATCGAGTATTTGTTGTTGAGCGGCTATGACTTCCGAAATCCTTATTGTGGACATGAGCATTGTATTTATTTTGAATTCCCTAAGAATCTACAAGAGGCAGAAGAGTTTAAACGTAAAATGAGGAATTTAGACTAAGTCAGGAGGTTTCGTATGGCACCGCAAGTTACAGATTTTTCATTCTGGAATGAAATGTGGAAACAAAGTTATTATGATCGTGAGAAAGGGATTCGGGCGAATCCATTATTAGAGTATTGGGACAAGCGATCCAATGATTTTTCTCTTATGCGTAAAAGCAATGACTACGACTTTGGTCGTAAGGTGTACGCTGCTTTGAGTAGTGTGTTAAATCCTGATTCTACCATTCTAGATATAGGTGCAGGCCCTGGGTCTTTTACTATTCCATTTGCACAGCACATACAGTCTGTTACTGCTATTGAGCCGTCAAAGGGCATGGTGGCAGTCCTTAAAGAAAATGCCAAAGAATTAAACGTTGAGAATATTAACATCATTGAAGAAATGGTACAGGACTTACCTCAAGATGGATCTCTTGACTCCCAATTTGATGTAGTGGCTATTTCTTTAGTACTTTGGATGTTTCCTGATGTGTGGCCTCGAATTTTACAAATGGAGCAATACTCAAAAGGCTATTGTGCAATCGTAGCTGGCATTCCTGATTGGAAGAATCCTCGGGAAGCTAGCAAATCTGATGTACAGGAGTTTCAAATTCTGTATAATATGTTACTTTCACAAGGGCGCTCACCTAATGTAAGTATCATTGATTATAGATGTGAACGCACTGTAGAAGATGAAATCGAGTGCCGAAAGATCATATACGAACAGTACTATGGAGATTTAACGCTAGCAGCAGAGGAACAAATCAAGAAAGAAATCATAGCCAAATCTAAGGACAATAAATGCTTGATTTCCTCTCGGTCTGCTATAATTTGGTGGAATCCTAAGGAAGTTGTGTCACACACCTAAGATATAGTTGATAAATGGATTAGAAAAGGCAGTAGCATGATTAATATCGTTAAGGGCGATAGGGCGATTACCTATACCGAAGAAAAAAGCTTTACCCCTCAGCAGGTAGCAGAACTGTTTTTATCTGTTCGTTGGGTGGTGGGAAAATATCCGGACCGATTATACAAGGCTTTGATGAACTCCTCGCGCGTGATTTCTGCTTGGGATGGAAATCGTTTAATAGGTCTTATTCGCATCATGGATGATAGCGAGCTGGTGTGCTTCATAAACTATGTGCTAGTTCATCCTGATTATCGGGGCCAAGGTATTGCAGGGCACTTGCTTGAAATGGTGAAAGACGCTTACAAATCGTATTTGTACATCAATGTTATGATTGGTGAAAGCAAGAATGCGACCTTTTACGAGAAACATGGTTTTAAAGTAAAAGAAAATTTCTTACCGATGCAATATCGCAATGTACCTAAATATACGAAAAAGTAAATAGAGACAAAGGCTACACAAGATCAAGGTGCCGATTTAATGATATAGTTTATAAATTAAATGGGGACATTACTAATCAATGTGTAGCCTTTGTTGTTTAAACAGTATATACTTAAATGAGTAAATTAATACATCGTGTGTTTATTGTATAGAGTGGGAGGTATTATAAGTATGTTTTCTTGGTTAAAAAATCTTTTTTCTTCTAATAAAGAATCTCTTGATTCTCATACGAGCGTAGATGCTACAAAGTCTGTCGAGCTAAATTCTGATTTATCGGATGATGAACTGGATCCTTGTACAATTGGGTGGGATGCGATTACTGCAGAATGTGAACGTGTATATCCTGGTCAAACAGATCCTATGCATTTTGGAACATTGATTAGCTGGCGGCTTGGTGGCGATAGTCCTCTTGATGGTATCAGTGTGTATGATGATGGAGATAATTGGCACTTTGTAACATATGGTTTGTCCGAGCTGTATGAAAAGGATAGCGAAGATCCTACAATCAGTGGTTACGGCATGGAGTTTACTTATCGTTTAGATAAAGCAAGTGCCAACGATGATGAGATCAGAAGTGTTTGTGGTGTATTACAACAAATTGCAAAACTTACTTTTACTGCTGGAGAAATTTTTAAACCTTATGAATATCTTTATAGTGGGCAAACAGAGGGCATAGACTCAAATAATAGTTCCAATATTGTTGGCTTTATTACTATTCCTGATGCTAAATTGCAAACTCTTGATACTCCTAATGGCAAATTAGAATTTGTAGAGTTCATCGGTGTGACTAACGAAGAATTACTTGCTGTAAAAGATAAGAAGATGACAGTACAAGAATTATATGAGTTGTTGGGGACTGATGCAACATCTTATAATAGAAATCCGGTTCTTGAGTATAATGGTGCTGAGTAATAACTATTAGTAATATTAAAGAAATTAATTGGTAAAAAGAGATTCAAGAACATTTAATCTTGATTGGATTTTGATAAAATAAGCTGAAAGCCTTGCATAATAGCAGGCTTTCTTTTTTTCATTAATAGTGATATAGCGAATATTAATTATAGACTTACCCCTATGGGTTTATTGACACTGTATATCCCGCATGCTACGATGAGGAAAATCACATATGATTGGGTTAGGTGTCTATTGACTTAATAGAGAATTTGGTACAAGCCAAAGCGGTCACGCCACTGTAACAGCGAGGTACTTTGCATAGAGGGTGAAATGCTCTCGGTCACTGAAGTTTTTGGGAAGGCGCAAAGTAACGTTGAACTGGAGCCAGGAGAACTGCCTAATTAACAATTGCCAATTGACCTGCGAGAGACAGGGATGGGGATTAATATAGATGGATTTATACTAGCTATGCATAGTTGAAAGCTCATACTATATGCTAGCTTATTAGGCGTGGTAGTTAGTCTAACTGAGATGACAGCCCGTTTCCTCTTCGTGGGGAAACGGGCTTTTTATGTGCACTTATAGTGATAGTTTTAGTTTGAGAGAAGAGAGGTATTTCATGGTTAAACAGAAAAGAAAATGTATGGCTTACATAGCCACGGTTTTCCTCCTAATTGTTAGTATGCTCATCGCTGCATGTGGAGGTCCTAGTGAGACAAAGAAAGATACGGCGCAAAATAACAAGCCAATCGAAATCACAGACGTAACAGGACGTACGGTAACGCTTAAAAAGCCAGCAGAGAGAGTTGTCTTACAGTGGAGTGGTGCTGGTGGTCCATTCTTTACGATTTCCGCACTTATGGGCAAGGATACGCCAAAGGTTATCGCCGGTATGGATACATCTTTGCAGGATTACAGGGCGGATATGTGGAAACACTTCACTACGGAAATGCCTGAGCTAGCTAAGATTCCAGTAGTGGGTACAGTCGGTGATAAAACATTTAATGCTGAGCAAGTTGTGGCATTAAATCCAGATGTTATTTTTATCCCTGTTGATTTGAAAGATCAGTACGAGTCTGATGCAAAAGCAAAAATGGATGCTGCTGGTATTCAGACTATTTACATAGATTACCATGCAGAAAAACTGGAAAGTCATCAAAAATCCATTGAAGCTATTGGTAAAGCTTTAGGTAAAGAAGAACGTGCTGCAGAGATTAACAAGTTCTATACAGAGCGTGTGACAAGAGTTCTCGATCGTGTTAGTAAAATTAACAAACCAAAACCAACAGTTTATCTTGAAGTTGGTATGAATGGTCCGGAAGAATTTGGTAATTCCTTTAGTAGTAATTACTCTTGGGGGGCATTAGCTACTATGGCTGGTGCTGATGTCATCACCAAGGATGTTATTAAGAAAACGTCTCCTATTAATCCAGAGTTTATACTTGAGAAAAATCCAGATATCATAATGATCATGGGTTCTTACTGGCCTAAGAAACCAACCTCTATGCGTTTAGGTTTTGAAGCAACCGAAGCATCGTCTCAAGAGTTGTTGAAAGCTTTCACCATAGAACGTCAAGGTTGGAGCGAATTAAAAGCTGTTGAAAATAAACAAGTTTACTCTGCGCACCACGGTCTTCCACGTGAAGTCTTTGATGCAGCCGTATTCGAATATTTAGCAAAAACCTTCTATCCTGAAGAGTTTGCGGATGTAGATCCTGAAGCTACGCTTAAAGAGTTCTATGACAAATTCTTGCCATTCTCTTATAGTGGCATCTGGTTTATGCATATGAATTAGGGTTGTGTTGTGTGTGAAGGAGCTGATGATGTAAAACCCAAATAAATGCTGTTATATATTGTGTTTATTAGAACTTATTAAGTTTGGAATCGAGGTATTCTATGGTTAAGAAAAAGAAATTTATGGCTTATTTAGCCACAGTTTTTCTACTGATTGTTAGCATGCTCCTGACTGCATGTGGTGGCCCTGGGGATGCAAAAAAGGATGCAGCTCAGACTGGTAAATCTATTGAGATTACAGACGTAACAGGTCAAAAGGTTACGTTGAAAAAGCCAGCAGAACGCGTAGTAGTTCAATTGAGTGCTTCTGGTGGTGCGTTCTTGACTATGGCTGCGTTGCAAGGCAAAGATGTGGCTAAGACTATTGTTGGTATTGACCCTTATTTGAGTAAATTGCGTACAGATATGTGGGATCGCTACAAATCTGAAGTGCCAGAGTTGGAAAAAATTCCTCTCATTGGTAACGTAAATGACAAAACATTTGATGTGGAAAAAGTAATTTCCTTAAACCCAGATGTTATTTTCATGCCTTTATATTTCAAAGATCAATATGAAGCTGATTACAAACCTAAAATCGATGCAGCTGGCATTCCTACTATCTATATCGATTACCATGCGGAAAAGCTTGAAAATCATCAAAAATCTATCGAAGCTATCGGTAAAGCATTGGGTAAAGAAGAGCGTGCAGCAGAAATCAACAAGTTCTATACTGACCGTTTAACAAGAGTTATGGATCGCATTAGCAAAATCAATAAACCAAAACCAACTGTTTACATTGAAACAGGTAACGAAGGTCCAGAAGGTTTAGGTTTTGCATATAGTGCAAACGTAGCCTGGGGCGCATTAGCAACGCAAGTTGGTGGCGATCTTATTACCAAAGATGTAGTTCAAAAAGCAGGCCCTGTTAACCCAGAATTTATTTTAGAAAGAAACCCAGATATCATCATGATCATCGGTTCCTACTGGCCTAAGAAACCGACTTCTATGCGTTTAGGTTTTGATACAACTGAAGCTAAATCTCAAGAATTGTTGAAAGCTTTCACCACAGAACGTCAAGGCTGGCCTGAATTGAAAGCCGTTCAATCTAAAAACGTATTCTCTACTCACCATGGTTTACCTCGTGAAGTATATGACGTTGCAGTATTCGAATACTTAGCTAAAACATTCTATCCTGAGGAATTCAAGGATGTAGATCCTGAAGGCACACTTAAGGAATTCTATGATAAATTCCTTCCATTCTCTTACGGTGGCGTTTGGTTTATGCATTTGAACTAAAAAGGGGTTTTGTATAGTGACAGAAACTAACAACCAGTACGATTATAAGAAACAGAGTTATAAAAAACTATTGTTCATTATTATCGGATTGATCATTTGTGCGGTAAGTTTTGTTACCGATATTATTGTAGGTCCTGCATCACTTACGTTAAGTGATGTATGGCTCGCATTAACAGACCCAGTAGAGGTTTCCAAAAACGCATATGTTATCATTTGGTCGATTCGTATTCCGACGGCCATTATGGCGTTGCTCGTAGGTGCTTCTTTGGGCATTGCTGGTGCTGGCATGCAGACTATCCTTGATAACCCGTTATCTAGCCCGTATACACTTGGTATATCAGCAGGGGCTGGTTTCGGTGCATCTCTCATGGTCGTTGTAGGCGCTAGTGCATTAGAGTTTTTAGGCGTCTTTATGGTTCCATTCGGCGCCTTCGTATTTGCTAGTTTGACGAGCTTCTTTATCTATTCCATCAATAAGATTAAGAATTTCTCCTCTGAAACGATGATTCTCGCTGGTATCGGCATGATGTTCTTGTTCCAAGCGCTTCAATCCTTGATGCAATATATGGCATCTCCTGAGGCCCTTCAAAACATCGTATTCTGGACGATGGGGAGTTTAGCTAAGGCAAATTGGGTGAACATCTCTATTGTTCTTATCGTGCTAGCAATCATGCTTCCGCTTATGATGCGTGAATCTTGGCGTTTAACAGCATTAAAATTAGGCGATGAAAAGGCTTCCGGTCTTGGTGTTAATGTTGAAAGCTTACGAGTAAAAGTGTTTGTTTTCATCTCCATCATTACAGCCGTTGCTGTTTCTTTCGTTGGAACCATTGGTTTTATCGGTATTGTAGGACCACATATTGCACGTATGCTTGTGGGTGAGGATCAACGGTATTTCTTACCTCTCTCTGCAGTGTGTGGTATGGCGATTTTGTCTCTCGCATCTATTGCGAGTAAGATGCTCGTTCCTGGGGCGATGTTCCCAATCGGTATTGTGACGGCAATCATCGGTGTACCTTTCTTCTTCTCGTTGGTATTGACTAGGAAAAGGAGCTATTTCAAATGATTGAAGTTCATAATCTAACCTTTGGTTATTCCGCTACGGAAGACGGACAAATCTTAAAGGGCGTTGATTTTGCTGCTAAAACAGGTAAATTGACTGCGCTCATTGGTACTAACGGTGCTGGTAAATCTACACTTTTAAAAACAATTATGGGTATCTTGAAAGGCAAGGGCGAGATTTCCGTTAATGGTAAACCTGTATCTCAATATTCTACAAAGGATTTTAGTAGTACAGTGAGCTATTTGTCTCAAGATAATGACTGTAAAGTCAATCTATCTGTTTTTGAAGTCGTTATGCTAGGGCGCATGGGATCCATGTCCTTCCGCGTAAGTGATGAGGATATTGCAGCCACACAAGAGGTATTGGAACGGTTGAACTTACAGCGCTTTGCATCGCGCAGCATCATGGAGCTCAGCGGTGGTCAACGCCAACTTGTGTTCATGGCACAAGCCCTTGTAAAAGAACCTAAAATCTTAATTCTTGATGAACCGACAAGTGCTTTAGATTTGCACAAGCAATTTGATTTGTTAACATTGCTAAAAAATCTGACTCAAGAAAATGATTTTACAACACTCGTAACATTGCATCATCTTGATCTGGCGGCTATGTTCGCAGATGAAATCATCGTGCTCAAAGAGGGTAGAGTATACGCTCAGGGCGCACCGAAAGACATCTTTACAGAAGCCATGATGGAAGATGTATATCGTGTTAAAACAAAAATTTATATCGATGACAATGGGCTACCTCATGTTATTCCATTAGAAGCTATTATTAATTAATAGGATTCTTTGTGATTGCGTTGAGCTTATTATAGTGTTGGTACTATCTGTTATAGATAGTCATTGACGTGAATCCAGTTATTAATAGGATGTAAGACTATTAGTTAAAAATAAAAGAGGCTGAAATCTTTGCAGAGCAGCATTGATTTCAGCTTCTTTTTGTTGGGAAAAGTATTGGTATTGTATTTAAATAATCTCTTTAACCTGTGCTATACCCTTATCAGTAAGCACGTAGTGTCCATTTGTCACATATAATAGACCTTGTTTCTTTAGCTGTGAAGCAGCTTGATGCGTATAGTCAGGTCTCCAGTTCAAATGCTCGTGAATGGTACCGATGCCGTTTTCAATGTGCGCAATAGGTGTATCCATATGCGTATAAATGTGGCACAGCATCATCGTTTCTCGATAGTGACGACGCAAATGACGTTGACGGCGGTATGTGGCGATATAGCCTGTCTTTGGTGTTGCAATAACAGCGATAATCAGTGCGATACCGATGGTGGTTGCAATAGAACCCGCGATGGATACGTCCATGGTGAAAGATACTTCCGTACCGACGACAGCACAGATAATACCGATGATGATACTGCTAGTAAGCATGGCTTTCACAGAGTCCGTCCATAAATAAGCGATGACCGCAGGCCCAATCATGAGGCCGATGACGAGAATGGCACCTACCGCTTGGAATGAGGCTACAACGGTGAGGGATACCATGGTCATCAGCACGTAGTGGATGAGGGCAGGCATAAAGCCGAAGAGCCCTGCTAGTAGCGGATCAAAAGTAGATAATTGCAATTCCTTGTAGAATAGCATGACTAAAATTAAATTGATGAGCGCCACGCCTAGAGAAATCCATAGTGATACAGGCCCCAGGTCGGTGCCGTTCACAATCCATCGATCAAAGGGTGCAAAGGCTATTTCGCCGAGCAATGCGGTATCTACATCGAGATGAGCGTTACCGCTGTATAGGCTGACTAGAATGATGGCGATAGAGAATAGAAGAGGGAAGATGATGCCGATAGACGCATCTTCGTTGACAAGTCCCGTATTGTGTATCATTTCTGTAAGCCATACGGTGCCTACACCAACTAAGGTAGCCCCGACGAGTAGAAATGGAGAGTTTAAATCTTCCGTCATAAAGAAAGCGAGCACGATGCCGAGAAATACGGTATGCGTAATGGCATCGGCCATCATGGACATGCGGCGCAATACGAGGAAGACCCCAGGGATGGCACATGCGATGGATACCGCAATGGCAATGAGCAATATCTCTGTATGAACTGTCATGGGGCACCTCCTATGTGAGGTTGTGCGTCCTCTGCTACGTAAATACTTTGCTGTGCATTGGATTTGGGAGCCCTTGTGGTTTCTAACAATAATGCGTGCTTTGACTGTCTATTTTTACGGAACTGCCAGAGCATACCTCTGTTAGGAGCAAAGATGAGACTCAATAATACGAGAATCGATAAAATGACGATGATAGCTGGACCTGTCGGTAATTTTGGGATCGATGTACTCCAGATAGTACCGCCGATGGCGGATATCATGCCGAAAAATCCTGCTAATATACACATGGTGCCCAGTTTATTCGTCCACTGTCTTGCCCCAACGGCGGGTGCAATGAGGAGAGAGCTAATCAAGATAGCCCCTACCGATTGAATACCGATGATGATGGTCATGATCAATAATGAACGATATAAAATAAGGGTGAAAGTGACGGGAATTTGTAGTGTTTTGGCGTATTCCACATCGAAGGAGATGAGCTTTAACTCCTTCCAGAATAATGCGGTTAATACGATGATGATGAGCGCCGCTGCAGATGTGATGTACACATCGCGCGCTAATATGGTGGCTGCCTGTCCAAATATAAATTTTGAAAGCCCTGCTTGACCAGCATTGTTTAAGCTTTGTACATAGGTGAGCAATACCATACCAAGCCCAAAGAAAGCGGAGAGTATGGTCGCTAAAGCGCCATCAAATTTGATTTTGCTGTTTTCTACGGTGATGGTAATGAGCCAAGCCGCAGTGATAGAGGATAGGGCAGCACCTGCGATGAGAACTTCGATGTCCTTGATGCCCGTCAGCAAGAAGGCAATGACCACACCGGGTAGTGCCGCATGAGATAGGCCGTCACCGATGAGGCTTTCCTTGCGAAGTACCGCAAAGGTACCAGCGATACCGCTAGCGAGGCCTAATAACGCCGTGCCGAGCAGTACCATTTGCGTCGTATAGGATTGGAGTATGGTCATACAATCCTCCCCTTGCCATAGGTGCGCTCAATAGCTTCGTCTGTAAACGTATCTGCTACAGGGCCATAGGCGACAGTTTGTTTGTTTACCATCGTTACCCAATCGAAATATTGGGGCACCGTATTTAAATCGTGGTGGACGACGATAACCGTTTTGCCGCGAGCTTTCATTTCTTGTAAAAGCGAAATAATAGCATGCTCTGTGGTTTTATCGACGCCCTTGAAGGGTTCGTCCATGAGGTAAATATCTGCCTCTTGGACGAGGGCTCTTGCGAGGAAGACGCGTTGTTGTTGTCCCCCTGAAAGCTGGCGAATTTGTCTGTTCACATAGTCGCTCATACCCATTTTTTCAATCATAGAGAGGGCGAGTTCCTTATCCTTTTTGTTAGGTCGCTTGAACCAACCTAGATGACCATAACGACCCATGAGTACTACATCTAGTACGGTAGTGGGAAAGTCCCAGTCTACGCTACCACTTTGAGGAACGTAGGCGATTTTCTTGTAATCATTTTTGTCCATTGCTAAGTGGTGATCGATATAAAATTTTACACTTCCTGAGATAACTGTTAGTAGGCCGAGCATGGCCTTTAATAATGTGGACTTACCGGCACCATTAGGGCCGACAATGGCCGCTAAGGAACCGATGGGTACCTTCATATCTACGTCCCATAATACGGGTTTTGTTGTATATGCTACGGTCATATCTTCAACTTCAACGGCCCATTCCATGGAAACCTCCTTGTATTAATGAGTGCCACTAGCAGAAAGTTGCTAGTAGCACTTGTACTTACAATAATAAAGTAAACTTAAGTCAATCTAATTTAGTATAAGTAAATTTACTTTGTTGTATTCAATTAAGAAATTCTAATAAATGATTATTTAAGTGCTTTGGTAATTGTATCAATATTAGCTTTCACCATACCGATATATGTGCCACCCTCAGTACCTTCGGAGCCGAGAGAGTCAGAGTATAATTCGCCGCCGATGGATACGTTCCAACCTTTAGCTTTGGATGCCTCTTGAACGGCTTCAATTGTTTTGTGTGGTACAGAAGACTCTACGAAGATGGCTTTAATCTTGTGGTCTACGATGAATTGAACGAGGTTATTCATATCTTGTGTACCTGCTTCTGTGGCAGTGCTTACACCTTGCAAACCTTTTACTTCAAAACCGTACGCACGAGCAAAGTATTGGAATGCATCGTGAGCTGTTACAAGTACGCGAGATTCTTTTGGAATAGATTCTGCTTGAGCTTTAACGTACGCATCAGTTTCATCTAATTTAGTAAGGTATGCGTCATAGCGTTTTTGGTAATCTTCTTTATGAGCCGGATCGGCTTTAGCAAGACCTTCGTATACTGCTTTTGCTGCCAGCTTCCAGTTAGCAACGTCAAACCAAATATGAGGGTCTTTTGTTTTTACACCATCTTCTTCGTCAAAGTCGAGCAATGTAGCTGGATCAATGGCATCAGATACGCGGATGGTCGCTTTATTTTGCTTTGTTAGATTATCAAAAATGGAGCCCATTTTACCTTCCAAGTGAATGCCGTTGTATACTACAACATCCGCCTTAGACATAGCTGTTACATCGCCTGCGCTAGCTTGATATAAGTGAGGGTCTACACCAGGTCCCATGAGACCTTGAACGGTTACATGGTCACCGCCGATTTCTTTTACTAAATCCGTTAACATCGTCGTTGTAGCTACGACATTAAGTTTTTTCTGACTATCTTGGGCTGTGTCCTTTCCGCAGCCTGCAAGGGCAAATACTATAAGTGCTAATGATACGACGACTAATAAAATTCGATTAAATTTCATAATAAGCCTCCTTTTTTATAGATACTAAATTTAAAAACATTAATGACTTTGTTTGAGAGAAATATTTTGTTCTAATAATGAAATAATTTGAAGAAGGAGAATATCTCTCTGAATTTAAACGGAAAAATAGCCGCTACTAACGTAGCGGCTAGTGGCAGTTATACAGTCTTCTGCTAAGGTCAAAATAATCTAGGGAATAAGTGCTTGTAGATGGCTAGGCCCAACGAGGGCAACGATACCAAGTACCATCATGACCTTCATTTGAATACGCTTTCTACGTCTCATGATGAACCTCCTTTGTGTAGTTTTTTGTCATATCAACTAGATATGTGAGTCCGGACAGTTATCTTGAATTCAATATATCATAAATGAGAAATTTTATCAATAATAATTTATTCTTTTAATATTCATCTTTATTTAGTATGATATTATGCATAGGTAAAAGGTTAATAAGGAGGCTTCTTATGAATAAATTATTCCGATACGCTGCTGCAGCAGTACTCGTTGCATCTTTTGGCATGTTAAGTGATTATACAGCTGATGCAGCGAAGTTTTTAGAATCTCCAAGAGAGGTTACTATTGTAAAACCTGAGTTGCCTGAGATTCCTCAAACCGCTATGGTAGCGCCTGATATGCGCGTACGCTTCTTGATTGATAAAAAAGGTAATGTTAAAAATGTTTTCGTAGAGCGCTCTTCTGGATATGCTCCCGTTGATGAAGCAGTAAAAAAAGCAATTTTGCAGTGGAAGTTTACCCCTGCTATTGGCACAGATCAAAAGGCACACGAATCCATTATTGGGATGACAATTACTCTGCCTAAGCAAGCTGTGAAAGCTAAATAAGGAGAAAACGATGAATAAAGTGTTGCGTTGTATTATATTAAGCTCATTGTTTGTAATGAGTATGGTAGCTTCTGTGTTGGCAGCTCCATATGATCCACCAGTAGCTATAGCTACACCACCTATTGACCGAGCATTGCTCGCGGCCTATGGTGAAGCTGCTCATGGTGCAGATATACGTTTTACCATCAAGGAAGATGGTTCTGTAGGGGACGTTGAAGTTGTCTCATCTAGTGGCTCTAGTGCTCTTGATGCAGCCATTGTTGATACTATTTCTAAATGGAGATTTAGTCCTGCCACAGATTCTAATGGTAAACCTGTAGCATCTTCTAAAACTGAATATATTGATTTTAAAAACTAATTAAAGACACTTATAGAGAACTGCACCCTAAAACTTGGACACAACTTTTGAGGTGCAGTTTTTGTATGCTAAAATATTCTTAAAAATAAAGTAAAGTTATTTATTTTCATAATATTTGATTCGTAAATTTTAAAAATAAATCAAAATTGTATCTGTAGCAACTGAAAATTACTTTCAAAATGATATAATGAAAATATAATTATAGATTAGCCCGTGGAGGTATAAGCATATGAATCCATTAAAACAAAAACTAGATATTAACAATGAACGTTACAGAATTATTGTGTCCATTAAAGAAGATTATTTAGATGGTAAATTGTCCTTAGAAGAGGGCAACCGCATTTTAAAAGAGAAACTAGGTACTTGTACACCTGATGAGTTTGCTTATGCAGAGCAAAGCTTGAAAGGTGTTTACAAGGACGAAGAAATCCTAGAGAAAATGGATGATCTTTTAGATTTATTTGACGGCGTTTTAGTACGTGCCGAAAATGAATACCCTGAAAACCATCCGTTGTGGGCATACTTGGAAGAAATCAACGCTGTTGAAAAGGTAGCCCTTGAAGCAGACAAATTGTTAAAACAAGAGAAGTTTATAAAAAATCCGTGGCTTGGCGTTTTTGATTCCTTAGCAGAGTGGAGAACGCATCTGTCTCGTAAGCAAAATCAACTGTATCCAATGCTTGAGGACCACGGTTTTGACCGCCCAACGCGCATTATGTGGACCTTTGATGATGCTGTGCGCGATGCTATCTCTGCATCCTATGCATTGCTTCGGGAAGATAAGTATGAAGAATTCCTAGCGTCTGTGCCAGAAACTTTGGCGAAATTACGGGATTTGAATTCTAAAGAACTAGAAGTCTTATTGCCAACGTCTTATAAATTGTTGAGTGACGAAGAGTTTGTTCGGATGAGTAAAAATGACCATGAAATTGGTTATGCTATTATCAATGCGCCAGGTTTATATGTAGTGCCAGGTATTAATGATTCTGCGGCGCAATTGAATGGTAATAATTCAGCTCAAGGTGGTGCTGTATCTAACGAATTCTTAAATGATTTAGCCGGCTTGCTATCTAAATATGTAGGCCCTGTTGGTGGCGCACCCGTTGGTAAGGATGCAGTTCTCGATGTAGCCACAGGTAAATTGACATTAGAGCAAATTAATTTGTTGTTCCGTCATTTACCGGTAGATTTATCCTATGTAGATGAAAATGAACTAGTTAAGTTTTATAGCGATACGGCACATCGTATTTTCCCTCGCAGTGCGAACGTTATCGGTCGTGAGGTGAAGAATTGTCACCCCGCAAAATCTGTTCATATAGTAGAGGAAATCGTAGAGAAGTTCCGTTCTGGCGAACAAAGCCAAGCGGAATTCTGGATTAATAAACCAGGCTTGTTCATCTACGTTATCTACACCGCAGTACGCGATGAAAATGGTAAATTCCGTGGCGTATTGGAAATGATGCAAGATTGTACTCATATCCGTGAACTTGAGGGTTCCCGTACATTGTTGACTTGGGATAAAACTGATTTTGTAGGCGATGGTGGTAAAGAAAAATCCTTGGCTCAAGAGGCAGCAGAAGAGGTAGAAGAAGAACCATTAACAACTGATGCAAATGGTCGATTCCATATCGATGCAAAAACAACATTATCTAATCTAATTAAACAATGCCCAGATATTGTAGATCATTTGATTTCTTTAAATCCTAAATTCGAGAAATTAAAAACACCTATGGTAAAAGTAATGGCTAAGGTAGCAACAATCAAGATGATTGCAGAGCGCGGTGATTTTGAGGTAGATGATCTAATTAGTAAAATCGATGCATTTATCAATAAAGATAAGAAATAATTGTATTTTTTAAACGTGAAAGAGGCAAGTGCTTAGGACCTTGCCTCTTTTTCGTTTTGCTATTTGACTAGTTGATTTGTAAATAAAACTAGTTACTTTGTAACTATGTTTATTTTTTTAAGGTGTTCTATTGAATACTAATGGTTTTATGCAGCTAGGTATTAATTTATTACATTACAAATGTGTTGCACTAATTCAAAATAAACATACATTAATTTTCTATAAATAATCTGTTTTATGTATACAAATTTGATTGAAAAGGGTAAAATAGAAAATAATGAAAGTATTTGCCTAAGCAGTGTTTTCATATACAAAATTACTTCTACAAGAGAAATTACTAATATATTTAAAGGTGAGGATCTAGATACTATGTCTACAAGACGCGTTTGGAAGCAAAGTGAAATCAAAACAAACCCATTATTTTCTATGATGCGCAGTACAATTGAAACTGCATTCTATGGGAACAATGTAACTCCTGTAACATCTGTGGCACAAGCGTATCAATTAGCCTCTGAAGAGCCAGGTGTTATCATCCTCGATATGCCAGTATTTAAACCATTAGAGCAAGGCTTGCCAGCTGATGCAAAGGTTCTTGTTACAAATGATGGTAAAACTACTGGCCGTTATGCTAAAGCTCGCCGTATTATTGGCGATGAAGGCATAGATGAAGTTGAACTCGCTAACATTGCACGCGATGCAGTATATGATAGCCGCAATAAAGAGTGGATTTCTGCGGAATCTATCGTTGGTCTTGATAAAAAATTCACAGCTCGTGCTCATTTGATGATTCCAAAAGATCACGCGTCTATTTTGTATTCTTGGCTTATGAACTTTAAGTTCTTTGATGCGGCTGTAAAAGAGTTCTACAACGATAGTGTGGACATTCCGGAAGGCGATATCTATATTTACTCTGATCCTGATTATGTTGTGCCAGGTCATCCAGGTGGTCTTGCTATTTTTGACCCTGCTCATAACTGTGCCATGATTCTTGGTATGCGCTACTTCGGCGAGCATAAAAAAGGTACGCTTACACTTGCGTGGTCCTTGGCGAACCGCTTCGACTATGTTGCATGCCACGGCGGTATGAAACGTTACAACCTTGAAGGTGGTAAAACATATACTATCGGTGTGTTCGGTTTGTCCGGCTCCGGTAAATCTACGTTAACTCATGAAAAACATGATGGTCGTTATGATATTTCTATCTTGCATGACGACGCGTATGTTATCAATACAAACGATTTGAGTTCTATTGCTCTTGAACCTACATACTTCGATAAAATGCAAGATTATCCTGTGGAACATCCTGCTAATGAATTCTTGTTAACACTACAAAACGTAGGCGTAACAATGGATGAAGATGGTCGCAAGGTTGTATTGGCAGAAGATGTGCGTAATAGCAATGGTCGTGCTATCAAATCTCAATTCTGGACAGACAATCGCGTAAACTACGTTGGTGAACCGGTTAATGCCATAGTATGGCTTATGAAAGATAAAACTTTGCCACCTATTCTTAAAATTGATGATCCAGTATTGGCATCTACTATGGGTGCTACACTCGCTACACGCCGTTCTACAGCGGAAAAACTTGATGCTCACGTCGATCCAAATGCACTTGTTATCGAACCTTACGCAAATCCATTCCGTACATATCCATTGGTTCGTGACTATGAAAGCTATAAAAAACTGTTCTGCGAATGTGGCGTTGAATGCTACATCATGAATACAGGCTTCTTCTTGGAAAATAAAATTCCTAAAGAAGTTACTCTCGATTTGTTAGAGCGTTTAGTAGAAGGTACATTAGAATTTAAACCGTTCTGTGAATACGAAAATCTTTCTTATGTAGAGGTTCCTGGTTTTGAACCTCCATTCGAAGTACGCGAGTATCATCACCAATTGCACCAAGCTTTTGAGTTCCGCTATGATTATGTAGAAAAACTTAAAGGTCATAAAAACGAATTACCTCAAGAAGTATTGGATGTACTTAAATCTTTAATGTAATCTAAAAATTAAAAAGGGCTGTAATAGAATGCGGTTTTACCGCATACTATATGTAGTTCGTTTAACTTATAAGACATACCAAGAAATTTAGGTTTGTAAGGCACTAAATTTCTTGGTATTTTTTTATTTTCCCCATGTATATGTAACGTATATTTTAGTAATATATAGTTATAATAGAAATAATGTTTTATTATAAGACTTGTATATGTACATAGTTATAAGGACTCGTATATGGACATAAAAGACATTAAATATATTAGTACCATCGTTGAGATGGCATCATTTTCTAAGGCATCTAAAAAGTTATATATTTCTCAGCCGGCGTTGAGTCAGGGAATTCGTCGCATTGAAGCAGAGCTAGGAGTTACGTTGTTTGTTCGTGATCGTACAAAAGTCGTGCCAACGGCTGCGGCGTTACAAATTGCAAAAGAGGGCATGCCGTTAGTTTTAAAGGCGGAGGCTTTAACGCAATCTATCATTAATCAAGGCACAGATGTAGCCTATCATGTGCGTATCGGCTTGTCTCAATTTTATGGACATCATATGCTCGGGAAAACATTGAAAAGCTTTCAACAGATTGAACCGTCTTGGGAGTTCCATGTTGTAGAGGGTGAATCTCACTTCTTGGAACAGCAAATTTGTGATGGTTTAGTAGATGTAGGGTTATTCCCAACGCCGATTTATTCTCAGGATCTTGAAAGTTATCCCGTTTTAGATGAGCAGATTTTATTGGCCATTAGTGTGGAAAATAAGAAGGCTATAGCCATTGCAGATTCTCTCATGACTGGTGATGGAATTCGAGAAATTGCACCCTTTGGAGCATTTCCGTTTATTTTGCTAAGAGAAGGACTCAAATTACGGACGTTGGTAAACCGTTTATGCCAAGCGGAATGCTTTGTGCCCAAAGCCGTCATTGGCTCTGAAACTCTAGATTCATGCCGGTCCTTGGTAGAAGATGATTATGGTATTACATTCTTGCCGAGCACGCTCAATAGCAAGGGGGATGACGATAAGGTTAAATTCTATCCTCTTGCATCGAAACTTTGTTTCCGCCAATTAGTTCTTGTGGCAAGGTCTGATCGGGCAAAACGTTTCCATTTATCTGAAGTAGCACATATCATGCAGCAATTTTTGTAGTGCATAGGTATAAAGATATTTAGGTGGCATATCCTGAGGGGAGGATCATATTAATAAATTAATAATTAATACATAAATTAATACGTAAATCAATCAATTAATCAATAAAATAAAGAGACTAATTCCTGTAAAGTTTAGGAATTAGTCTCTTTTTATTTATGAAAAGAAACTGAAAAAATCGAATTTAATAAATATAGTAATTATCATATTCTTAGATATAGATGCGTCAAAAATTTCTCAAATTTTAATTGACAAATGTCTTTTCAGAAAATATACTTAAAGTGATTTAAAACATATTTAGGAGATAGGACTTAAAACCCATCATTGTAGTGGATTTAAAGTGAATTAAAAGTAGAATATGTTTTTTGTTTTTATTGGTTGGCCTATGTAGGCCCCTAGGAGGTTTCAAATGAGTAAAGATGTGGAAAATAAAAATACCCATGAACACAATCATGGTGAACAACATGGTCACGACCATAATCATGAACATCATTGCCACTGTGGCGGTCATGATGATCATGGTCACGACCATAGTCATGCAAAGGCTCTTCCGACGGATAAATGGGTGCCACACACTCATGAACCAGGGGTACCTCATGAACATGGTGTAAATGACTACATGAAAGCTGTTGCTGAGTATCGTAAAACATGGCCTACAAAACAAGATGTAATTGAACAAACACCAGATCCTGCTGTGCGTGAAATGATTCTTCGTATGGAGCAAATCGGTTGTGATACGGTATTTGACCGCTTTGATAAACAACAACCACAATGTACATTTGGTATTGCTGGTATATGTTGTCGTATCTGTTTCATGGGCCCTTGTAAAATTACACCTAAGAGTCCTCGTGGTGTCTGCGGTGCGGATGCTGACCTCATCGTAGCTCGTAATATGACACGTGCTGCTGCAGGTGGTTTGACTCAACATGGTGCACATGCTCGTGAAATCTTGATTTCTTTGAAAGCTGCTGCTAATGACCAATTGGACATTCCAATTTTAGGGGAAGAAAAAATCCGTACTGTATGTAAGGCTTTCAACATCCCTGAAGAAGGTCGTTCCTTGAAAGAAGTGGCTAATGATTTAGCAGATGTATTGCTCGAAGATTTGAGCCGTGCATTGCCAGGTGAATATAAAACAATTACAGCTATGGCTCCTGCAGAGCGTCGCGAAGTTTGGAAAAACTTGGATATCTTGCCTGTTTCCGCATACAATGAAGCCTTTGATGCATATCATCGTACAACCGTAGGTACAGATGGCGATTGGGAAAGCAATATGAAACAATTCTTGCGTTGTGGTCTTGCTTTCACATTCACAGGCGTAGTAGCGGCAGACATTGCTACAGATGCATTGTTCGGACAAGGTGGTCGTCGTACTTCCAAAGTTAACATCGGTGCCTTGAAAAAAGGGTATGTTAACATCGCTGTTCATGGTCATTTACCAACATTGGTATCCCAAATTTGTAAAATTGGCGCCTCTGAAGAATATTTAGAAAAAGCAAAAGCTATCGGCGCTAAAGGTATCCAATTCTACGGTATCTGCTGCTCTGGTTTGTCCAGTATGTACCGTTATGAAAATGTTATTCCATTGTGTAATGCTATCGGTGCTGAGCTTGTACTTGGTACAGGCGCTCTTGATTGCTGGGTAGCTGACGTTCAAGACGTGTATCCTGCTATCATGGACGTAGCACGTTGCTTCAACACAAAGGTTATCACTACGTCTGATGCAGCTCGTTTACCAGGTGCTGAACACATCGGCTACGATCATCATCACACTAACTTGGCTGAAACAAAAGATTTGGCTCGCAAAATTTTGGATCGTGCTCTTGAAGCGCATGAATTGCGTAAAGGTATGCCTGTATTCATTCCGCCATACGAAATCACAGCAGAAGTTGGCTTCTCTCCAGAATCCACTGTTAAACATTATGGTTCCTTCAAACCATTGGCAGAGGCTTTAAAATCTGGTAAAGTTCGCGGTATCGTTAATGTAGTAGGTTGTTCTAACCCTCGCGTTATCTACGAAAAAGCTACTGTAGATATTGTTGATACACTTATTAAAAATGGCTGTATCATCCTTACAAACGGTTGTGCATCTTTCCCATTGATGAAACTTGGCTATTGTAATACAGATGCTAACAAGAAATGTAGCCCTGCATTGCAAGAGTTCTTGGGCGATGATCAACCACCAGTATGGCATGTGGGTGAATGTGTAGATAATGCGCGTTCCTCTGGTATCTTCGGCGGTATTGCTGCAGAACTTGGCCTTAACTTACCTCAATTGCCATTTGCTATGTCTAGCCCTGAATGGTCTAACGAAAAAGGTATCGATGCATCCCTTGGTTTCCGCTTGATGGGGATTAACTCTTATCACTGTGTTGAGCCACCTACACAAGGCTCTGATGCCGTTACAAAATGGCTCAAAGAAGACACTAAAGATATCTTAGGCTCTGTTATGTATGTAAATACGGATCCTGCTAAAGTAGCTGAGAAAATTTTGGCAGATATCGATGAAAAACGCGCTGCTTTAGGTTGGGCTGAAGTAAAATAGTAAGATAGAAATTAGTAAATTGTAGTTTATAATAAAAAACGCTCAAAAGCGTAATGGTTATTGTATTTCCTTAAGCTTTTGAGTGTTTTTCTTTTTAAGAGAATATAGTATTACTTGTTAATTCGTGAGTCCTTATAAACCCTTTACTATTAACCCTTATGGTAATATGTATGTAGACTTAACAATATGTATAAGTTTATGAAGTAACGAAAAAAGGACTCTGTATAGAGTCCTTTTTCATGTAAGGGGAGTGTTAGTATTAATATCAAATGAAACATGTATTTAAACAAGTAGTAGGTTTGGGGTTAGTATTACTTGTCGGGAGATAAATACACGTACGGTAACCAGGGAATTGTTACCTCTATCTATCATTTGACATTATCATTATAGGAAGGGTAAATGAGTTAAAAATGAAGAAATTTAATAAATTTCTTTAAGTTTCTTATATTTGTAAAAAACATGGTAATTAATTTTAATTATTGTTGATAAATATGGGACAATTTTGGTATTATATAAAGGAGAAGTTGTATATTTTATAAAGGTTTATCCACATTAAGCTTTTATAAAATATACAGCTCAATAGCATGAGAGGGGCAGTCATATGAGTAAAATATTCACCATATTAACACTTTTGTGGCTACTCAGTATAGGGGGGACTACTAACGCAACGGACTGGTACTATGTTGGACCAGATGCATCAGGAAACCAATTATTTATTGACAATGACAGTGTACAGAAGAGTGATTACGATGCGCTTTTGTGGCTGCGAGTTAATGAACTGGGTGGCGACGAATTGCGATATAAAGTTTATATCAGTAGATATAATCGAACCATGGAAACATTGAAGGTAGATGCGTACATGTCAGACGGGACGCCGTATGAGAATGTAGAATTTAATGAGAATCCTGAGCCCATTGCAGGGAACACAAATGGTCAAGCCATTTATATTTTATTATGGAAATAAAAGAACCATCTAGTACAGCAAACTAGATGGTTCTTTTTATGTGTAAAATATTTATAAAGCATTAGGGAATATTTTATATACTACATCCTCTAGATGTAGAGAATGGTATATATGAGGTTTTTAGACTTGAGCTGTATTGCGAGTCAACTCCAAGTCTTGAATCATTTGGAGATCGTCTTGAGGTGAACGACCGCCAGTAGTTAAGTAGCCACCAACCATGATACCGTTTAGGCCACCTTTTAGAGCATAAGCTTGTAAGTCTCGTAGATTTACTTCGCGGCCACCTGCAGTCCGTATCAATGCGTTTGGCAAGATGAAACGGAATACAGCGAAGGTACGTAAGATATCCAATGGACGTAAAGCTTCGTTGCTTTCAAATGGAGTCCCTTTAACAGGATTCAAAATGTTTAATGGTACGGAGTCAATATGTAAACGTTTAAGTTCGAACGCCATTTCTACGCGTTGTTCTAATGTTTCGTTAAGACCAAGAATGCCGCCAGAGCAAACACGGATGCCTGCTTTTTGTGCATTATCTATGGTAAACATTTTGTCTTCGTAGGAATGTGTAGTACAAATATCTGGGAAGTGACTAGGTGCCGTTTCGATATTGGAGTGGTATCGAGTAACACCAACTTCTTTTAATTTGAGTGCTTGTTCGTAAGTTAACAACCCAAGAGAACAGCAGATTTCAAGGCCAATTTCGTTTTTGATACGGCCTAATACGTGGATGATTTGATCAAATTCATCAGGGTTATTAGTATTACGACCACTTGTTACGATGGAAAAACGAATGGCACCAGCCTCTTTAGCTTTACGTGCTGCTTGGAGAATGCTTTCTTCATCCATGAAAGGATACTCCTGAACGCCTGTGTTGTGGTGTGCGGATTGAGCACAGAATTTACAGTTTTCAGGACATTTGCCGGATCGAGCATTAACAATGGCGCATACATCCACAGAATTATCATTGAAATGTTGGCGAATTTTATCAGCCATAGCGAGTAGAATCATAGTATCATCATCTGAAGTATGAATTAGCTCGATTGCTTCTTCTTTTGTAATTTCGCCACCGTTCATGATGCGGTTTGCAATGGTAAGTATTTTTTCGTATGTACCCACTTGGGATGGTTGTTGATCTATTGGCAAAGCCATAATAGCCTCCAGGAAATTGTTAACTTAATAAAAACATAATATATTGACAATTTGATTGTAAACGTTCGCGCATAAATTGTCAACTTAATGCATGAATTGGTTAACAAAAAATATATTATGATTTATATCTTATGATGAAAGAATATGTGCTTATCTTATAATTTATATTTATTAATAGTTAAGAGAAGTTTAGTTTAACTATATCTTTTTGATGCTAAATGATAGTTATTTTTAACTTATCTTTAAGGTTTTGTAGTATAATAAACTATTGTAATTACTATATATAACTATAATAGGAATATTAATGGAGGAGTGGATATAGATGCAGCCGTTTCGATTTATACACTGTGGTGATCTGCATTTAGGGGCACCCTTTCAATATGCTACAGGTATTAGCAATGCCGTTGATCGCGCCGTAAGTGAAGCCACTTATGTAGCCTTAGATAAAATTATTGATACTGCTATTACAGAACATGTTCATGCTGTTGTAATAGCTGGTGATATTTATAATAGCGAAGACCATAATTTAGAGGCTCAAGTCCGTTTTGTGCGCGCCATGTATCGCTTGGCGGAGCATCGTATTGATGTCTATATGGTACAAGGTAACCATGATCCTGCTGAAAGCTGGAAAGCACAATTACAGATGCCAGATAATGTACATGTATTTTCTAGCGAACAGGTACAGCGTTTCCCGCTCATCGTTAACAATATAGAAATTGGTGGCGTATATGGTATTAGTTGTGGTCATGGTAATGAAAGCGACAACTATGCTCGTCAATACAGAGCTTTTGAACGGGATGAGTTTTCTCTTGCTGTTATGCATGGTACTGTAGGTTCTAGCGTAGGCTCTGAAAATCATAATGTAATAGGACCTTGTAACTTAACTGATTTAACAGAGGCTGCTATGGATTATTGGGCATTGGGCCATATTCATAAATCTCAAGTTCTTAGCGAGGAGCCTCTCGTAGTTTATGCTGGTAATTCGCAAGGATTGCATCGTAAAGAACATGGACCTAAGGGATGTTATCTTGTATCTGTATCTCATAATGGTCATTGTGATTTGCGATTTATCGACACCTGCGCTGTCCGGTTTGAGGAAATCAAAATCGATATTGCTGGCATGCAAAATGAAACAGATTTCTTAGAGATTTTGCGCCGTAAAAAAGAAAACTTGCGAAAGCAGCATAAGAAAAACATCTTGCTATCTATCGTTTTGTCCGGTACAGGACCTCTACATCGCCTATGTACGCAAGAGGGGATTCGAAAACTATGGTTGCAAGAGTCTCAAAATGAAGAGAAAGGTAAATCTATATTTGTTACGCCTTACCGTATCATTTCTAATACAAGACCTAGTATTAATCTAGTCGAACGACGTCTATTAACAGATGTAGTAGGTGATTACTTGCGTGCTTATGATGATATGGTAGATGGGGATGCGATACAGACTGCGCGCCAAATCATGGCGGATCGTCCTGAATTTAAGCGCTTAGGTGCATATGCAGATTTATTAAGTGATGAATTATTGGCACGAGCTTTGAAACGTTGTGAAATTGAAGGTGTTACTGTATTGATGGGGGCTAATGATGAACATTAAACGCATACGATTTGATGAATTTGGCCCGTATCGCGACTGGTCTTTCACTACGGGTGACAATGGGGTTCAACTCATGTATGGCCCTAATGAAAGTGGTAAGACATCCTTGCTCGAAGGGATGCGCACCTTGTTGTTTGGTGGTACTCATAAGGCTTATGGTCCTATGACGGGGGCCCTTGATGTGGACCGTAATGGTGAAAGCTACTATATCGGTCGTAAGGGTAAGCAGTTAGACTTTTACAGTCCTGGTAATCCTGCCATCCATGAAGAGCCGGCTCAACATTGGTGGCATGGTATCGATAAAAAAACATATAACCGCATATTTGCGTTAACATTAGACGACCTACAAGGCCTTGATGTATTACAAGAGGTAGAGGTTCGTTCCCGATTCTTTGGTGCCGAAGGGGGAGAACACTTAGGTGGCGCTGTTAAGGATGTTGAAAAAGGGGCTACAGACCTACTTGTAGCATCCTCGAATGGTAAACGTCGCATCAATGTATTGATGGATGAGCTTAAAGAAAACCGCCAAAAGCTGAGTCAGTTAGCGGAGCATGAAGCGCAATATGTAGAATTACAAACCGTCTTTCACAGTACGGAGCAAACCGAAATGGAATTGCAAAATCAGTTGAAAGAATGGAAGGAATATCGGGATGGTATCGATGTAGTATTGCGTGCGTGGGATACGTATCGTCGCAGTGAAGAGGCACGTATGCACATGCAGCAGTACAATAGTGAGCTCGCCTTGAGTCGTGATGAGTTTCTTCGCCTTGATGAAGAAATTAAACGGGCTCGTGACAATATGCAATTATGGCAGGAAAAGGAAGCGGCATTGATGCCGGCTAACTTTAGTCCTGATAGCCCATTTGGAACTTATGGCCAAGATATTGAAGATCTTATTCAACAAGGTGCTAAATGGGAGCAATTACGCCGTGAGTGCGAAGAAGGCGATGCGTACATCCGTAAGGTTAGAGAACAATTGGAGTTTTCACGCACCCTACATTCTGCGTGGCGTCATGATGAGCCAATGGCAGAAGACATCAATTGGTTTGATGGAGAACGTTTGGCCAGTCGTTTGCGCACCGCAAAAGAACAACTTTTACATTGGCAAGACCGCAAACCTGCAGAGGCTACCGATGAGGTGCCGACGGCGAACCTTGAAGGGGCATCCTTACCTAACTTTAGTGAAGAAGAATTAGCTAAAAAAGAATATTTAGAACGTGAATTAGATCGTATCTTAATGGATATAGATCGAGTAGAGGCTAGACGGAATAGTTCTGGTTCAGATGCACAGCCTACAATTCTGCCAAAATGGCTACAACGCATTAGTGGTATAGGTGCTGTTATTGCTGTATTGGTAGTATTAGCAGGCCTGTTGGTTCTTGAATCTGCATTATATACTATAGGTGGTTTTATTTTCTTGATTCTATCTATGGGGCTATTCTGGTATGCTACCTGGAGGCTTCATAATGGTAACTCTGAAGTGTCTAAATTAAACTATGAGTTACAAATTTTATCCTCCCGTAAATCCGATGTAGAGCATCAGCTAGAGGCTTTGATCAAGGCTGCTACGCCTACAGCGAGTCCTGTACCATCCTTAGAAGGGGTGGCACATCTTGAACGTTGGATTCAAGAAGGTCATACATTACAAGGCATTTACGATGAAGCTCTCGCAGCATGGCAAAACTGGTTACCACAAGGGGCGGCTAAGAGTCTCGATGAAGATGATTTCTTTGGCCTCAAACATGAATATGATCAATATCATGAGCAACTACGTACTATAGAAGGCTATGAAAAGCGTTTAGCGGAGCATAAAGAAGGCCTACGTATTATTGAAGACCAAGCGATGGCTTTGTGGTATAACCTTGGGATAGAGGCGCCAGTATCTCCAACAGAGCTAAAACGCATTTATAACCAATATAAGAACTTCCAACAAAATAAGATTGTATGGGAACAAAAGGAAGCACAACGTAAAAGCTTCCGCAATGAATACGATAATTGGCATCGCAAGGAAAAAGAGCTACTCCTTCGTCAACAAGAACTGCTCCATAAAGCTGGTATGGAAAGTTCCAACGAGTATCGTCAACATCTTATCGATGAGGACCAATATAAACAGTGGCAAACCATCTATAAGCAAAGTCAGGTGCAGCTTGATTTACTTGCTCCTGATGCGGAGAACAAAGACTTGTTCTACCGTCGTTTGCGAGAAGGGAACAAGGATAACTGGTTGGATGAATTGGCTCATTCTGAGCGTGAAATAGCCTCTATCGAAGATAAATTGGCTACCTTGTACGAGCGCCGCGGCCAAATCGTTGAAGCCATGCGTACACTTGGTTCTGACCAGGAACAACACCAAATGTTGCAAGAACGAGAGGCTTTACAAAGTGAATTAGAGTCTGCTCTTGAAGATTGGGCTACTCAAGTATTGATAAGCCATTGTATGGATAAGGCTCAACAATCATATGAACAAGAAAAACAACCTCATATGTTAGAACTTGCATCCTCTTATGTTGAAAGACTAACTGGTGAGAGGTATACACTTGATATTCTAGGTATCAATAAAGGGGTAGCACTTATCAACAACAATGGGGAACGACTAGAACTTAAATTCTGGTCTAGTGGTCTAGCTGACCAAGTATACTTGGCATTGCGTCTTGCCCTAGCCAAGGTATTCTCTTATCAAGTAGAATCCTTGCCGATTATTTTGGATGATATTTTGGTGCGCTTTGACGAAAACCGTCAACGTAGTGCCTTGGAATTGTTGGCCGAGCTTGGGAAGAATCAACAGATTTGGCTTTTTACCTGTCAACGCTCTGTATATGATATGGCTCAATCTATTATGGGCATCGATTGCCATAGACTAAGTCGTAGTTAAATGAATTTCGGACTTGAATTAAAGACTCAGTCAAATTAAAGTAGTGGTTATATTACAGTACTAGTAAATTTAACGACATACTTGAATTAAAGTCTTAGTTAAATCAAAGTGGTAATGAAATAATAATCCCTGTGGAGGCACATGCTTTCACAGGGATTATTAGGGATTATTAAAGAATAAATAATGTAAGTGATTGTAACCAAAGTAACTGTTTTGGTTGCCATAGTGTGTTAGTATACATTTAGAACGAAAGGGGTTGAGTACTTGAACACAGCATATTTGGACATGATCCAAGGGAAGAACCCGGGTGTAACGCCTGTGTGGTATATGCGTCAAGCTGGCCGTAGCCAAGCGGAATATCGCAAAATCAAAGAAAAATATACATTATTTGAAATTACAAAAGAACCTGAGCTATGTGCTCGCGTTACGGAATTACCTGTTAAGGAATACGGTGTCGATGCGGCTATTCTCTACAAAGATATTATGAGCCCCATGGTGGCTATGAATGTAAATGTAGAGCTCAAGGCTGGTGTGGGGCCTGTATTTAGCACGCCTATCCGCTCTATGGCTGATGTGGATAAATTAGAAACCTTTGATCCTACAAAGGTAGATTATATTGCGAAAACGATTACATTATTGACTTCTGGTATGCTCGACGTGCCTCTCATTGGTTTCTGCGGGGCACCGTTTACCATAGCGTCCTACCTTATCGAAGGGGGACCAACGAAAAACTACAATAAGACTCGTGGCATGCTCATCGGTGCTCCAGATATGTGGAATGCATTGATGACAAAACTGGCGGACATGTCCATTGCGTACTTATCCATGCAAGCCGAAGCGGGTGCTAATGCACTTCAAATCTTTGACTCTTGGGTAGGTGCTGTTAATGCAGACCAGTATAAACAAGGGATTTACCCTCATATGGAGCGGATCATAAAGACTGTGAAAGCTAAATATCCTCATTTGCCAATGGCCATGAATGGTGTTGGTACGGATCATTTGGTGTCTATTTGGTCTCACTTGCCTTTAGATGTCATTGCCCTTGATTGGCGTAGTTCCATCGTTATGGCAAACGAGCGCGGCGTAACACAAACGGTACAAGGTAACTTAGATCCGGCGTATTTGTTCGGAGACGAAAAAACATTGGCCCGCGAAGTGGATCGCATCTTGCTCGACGGCGTTCGCTATGGGCGCCATATCTTTAATTTAGGTCATGGCGTATTCCCAGAGGCAGATCCTCAAAAACTCCATTGGCTAACGGACTATGTGCATGAACGTAGTCGTGAGATTTGGACTCAAGAGAGGTAAATTAGTGAAAGTAGAAAAAAAAGGATTATTATTCTTGTCTTATGGTAGCCCTTCAAGTAAGGATGATTTAGTACCCTATATGACGAGCATTCGTCGTGGCCGTGTACCAACGGAAGCAGAGCTTACAAATCTCACTAAGCGTTATGATACAATCGGTCAATGGGAAAATATTGAGCTTCAAACTATGGCAGAGTGCCAATATAAAGCACTGCTTACTCTGTTGCCAACTATGCCTTCCGCTATTGGTTTTTTACACATGAAACCATCCATTGCAGATGCGGTTGACTGCTTAGTCCAGCAAGGAGTGGAGCATATTATCGCTATTGTAACAGCTCCATTCTTCACCGCTCTCGGTACTGGAGCTTATGAAAAACAAGTGCAAGCAGCCATTTCAAACCATGATAATGTGACATTTGACTTTATCCGTTCATGGTGGGATCAACCAACTTTTAAGGAATACTGGGTAAAAGCACTTTCAAAGTGTGTGCATAATGCTAAAGATGTATTCGTTATTTTTAGTGCGCACAGTATACCTCTTATCAATAATCATGATGGCGATTCGTATGCGTTAGCTTTAGAGGAAAGCGCTAAAGAGATTGCTGAATATTGTAAATTACCGAACTGGACTGTGGCATGGCAAAGTGCGGCTCCTCATGGCCAATGGTTGGAACCTACCGTAGAGGATGCAATCAATGAAGCTTTACAAACTGGTGCTACTCGCATTGCTTTTGTACCATTTGGATTTGTAAGCAATCACGTTGAGGTACTGTACGATAATGATGTGGAGTGTAAAGAACTCGTTGAAGCAAAGGGCGCAACATATATGCGTGCACCCATGCCAAATTGTAATGAAACATTTTTACAAGCAATGGCGAGTGCAATAATAGAAAGGATTCATTCGTGAACGTAACAATTGTGGGCGGTGGCTTAACAGGGCTAACAGCGGCTTATTATTTAGGCCATGCAAAGCCGGAATGGACCATTACTCTTTTCGAACAAGCACCACGATTTGGTGGGAAAATACAAACGCAACGTGTGGATGACTTCGTAGTGGAACTCGGTCCTGACTCCTATTTGGGGCGTAAAACAGAAATGACAGATCTCGTGCATGATCTTGGACTAGGTGATACCCTCGTGTCTAATGAAACAGGTCAAGCCTTTGTATATGATAAGGGCTCTATCCACCCAATTCCGGGCGGCTCCATCATGGGCATTCCTACGGAAATGATGCCCTTTGTGAAAGCAACGCTCATTTCCTGGCCTGGTAAATTGCGTGCTGGCCTAGATTATTTTAAGAAACCATACCAACTCGATGAAAATGGGGATGTATCCATTGGTCATTTCTTCAAATACCACTTAGGACAAGAAATGATGGATAAACTCATCGAGCCCCTATTAGCTGGCATCTATGGTGGCGATATTTATAAAATTAGCCTATTGTCGACATTCCCTCATTTTATTCAAGTAGAACAAAAATATGGAAACATGGTAAAAGGTATGATGGCTGCTAAGATGAGTCACTCCAAAGCAGGTGTCTCTAAGGCCGCCAAAGGGGCTGTTACTGAAGGTGATGTGCCTCGAGCTGGTAAAGGAATCATGACGGACCGTCAATTTGAAAGTCACGAAGCTAAGACTAGTCAAGATAGTGCTGCTAGTAATAGTGTAAACGGCTCTAGCCATGTGACAAAGACTAGTTCTAATCATCAGTCTGCTAAGGCGCAAGCGGATATGGAAAGTAGAAAGGGTACTGCTGCTCAATCTGGTATGTTCCGTCAATTGACAGGCGGTCTTGAAAGCGTTATTACCGCTATCGTCAAGGCCATGCCTAGTAATGTACACTTGCATACAGGTGCGCTAGTTTCTGATATTCGATATATTGATGGTGTATATGTAATCGATGTAGTGAAGTCGTGTAACGATTCTTGTGGCTGTCAATCTACGGCAGACCATGTGATTATCACTACACCGCCGGCAACATATACTCAATGGTTCAAGGATGATGCGGGTTTTGATTTCTTGCGATCCATGGAGCAATCTAGTTGCGCCATTGCTATTATGGCCTTTGATAAAAGCACCTTTGATGGTGATTTAAAAGGATCGGGTCTGCTTATTACCCGTAATACGGATACACCTCTTACAGCGTGTACTATTCTTAATCAAAAATGGCCTCAAACTACCCCTGATGATAAGGTGATTTTGCGCGTCTTTATTGGTAAGCCAGGTAATGATGTAGTAGAACGACTCAGTGAAGAGGAACTTTCAGAATTGGCAGTCAAAGAAATTCAGCATGTTATGAATTTTTCTGCCAAGCCAGAGTGGGTGCGCATCAATCGTCTCATTCACTGCATGCCTCAATATAATGTAGGCCATCGTGCAGGTATTAAAGTCGTACGTGAACATGTAGCCGAGCAGTATCCAAATCTACACCTCATCGGCACACCTTTTGATGGAATCGGGATCCCTGACGGTGTAAAACAAGCAAAAGAACTCGTAGAAAAACTTGTGAATGACAAGTAAAATAGTGACTTGCTTAAAAGAGTTAGTACAGTATTAAGCAACATAGGATTATCTCAGCCTAAAAGCAGTAATTTAGTCTTAACTAAAGAATATACTAATAAAAAATCTCAATAGAAACTAAATTGAAAAGACTCTATATGCTATAATAGTAAGTGGAGTCTTTTGATTTCCGTAATTATAGATATACATTATTATTTTGATATAATCACCATAGATAGGAGTGATCATAATGGGAAAAGCAATCCCTACAGTAGAAGGTTGGCATAGCCAACACATGGTATTCGCCATGGATTTCAGCGCATGGAACTGCTTCACAGAGGATGAAAAAGCAGCAGCGCGCAATGAATTAAAAGCATTCTTAGTCAACCTTGAAGCTAAACATCAAGCTAAAGAAGGTAGCTATGCATTCTATGATTGTAATGGAGCAAAAGGGGATTTAATTCTATGGATTCTCGGCCCATCCCTTGAATACTTGGCTCAAGTAGAACGTAAATTCCGCCGTCTTGCCATTGCAAGCGTATTAGTACAAACATACTCTTATACATCTGTAACAGAAGTAAGCACCTATGTTAAGGCCAAGTTAGATACAGAGGAGGTTAATCAAAAATTATATCCTCATGTACCTCGCGATAAATATATCTGTTTTTATAATATGAGTAAAAAACGCGAAGGTGATGACAATTGGTTCATGTTACCACCGCAAGAACGCGGAGCTCTGATGAAAGCTCACGGCGAACTTGGTAAAACATATTTAGACGTTTTATCTGAATTCACTACAGGTGGCTGTGGCCTAGACGACTGGGAATGGGGTATTACTATCTTTAGTAACGACGACATCCAATTCAAAAAAATCGTATACGATATGCGCTTCGAAGAAGCCAGTGCAAAATACGGCATCTTCAGCGACTTCTACGTTGGTACCATCATCGATGATGCACTACTAGAAGAAATCTTTGGATAATAAAAAGGGACTGCGTTGCAGTCCCTTTTTTTCCCTCTAAAATGAAGGCTAAAATTTTAAACAAAAAATTTTTGTATTCTTTTTACTGTACTGTGTAAAATATAATTCACTATATTCGATTATCTTATTCATGGCTATATTTTTATAAAAGAGAACCCCGCATCGATCCGACTTACGAGGTCAAGGCCCTAGGCCGCAGACCTGATAAGTATGGAGGAAAGATGCGGGGTTTCTTTTATCACTTAGTTTATGAAAGTGAATTATATTTTGTAGTACCGTCGAGTGAACGTAAATTTTCTGTTTCCAGAAAATTATACGTTCATATTTGCACCTTTACGCACATAGAACCAGTAGCACACAGATACAGTTACAAGGTTGAACGCAAGTAATACAGCAAAGGCTGGGTGAATATTGCCGAACATGGAATATACAAAGCCAAAAATCTTAGGTGTAATGAAGGCACCGTATGCAGCTACAGCGGCTACGAAACCTGTAATTAAAGAGGAGAGCAATGGATTGCCAAATACGTGTGGAATCATACGGAATGTTGCACCGGTAGCAAAACCACAGCATACAAAGGTTAATACGGACATTGCAAAGAAGAATGGGAAGTTGTGCATATCTACACCAACTGCAATTAATGCGGTAGATGCACATAAGCCGATAAGACTAATAAAGGTAACTTTTGTACCACTATTGATTTTATCTGCTAACCAACCACCCACAGGACGAAGGGCACCTGATACGAGTGGACCTACAAATGCGATGGAAGCAAATGGAATTTCAGGGAATTCTTTGCCTACTAATAGACCAAGTGCTGCTGCGTAACCAGAGAATGCACCGAAAGAACATGTATAGAGCAATGTTAACGCCCATGTGTGCTTGTTACCAAAGATTTGTACGAGGTTTTTAGGATTTGGTTTTTCTAGAGGTAGGTTATCCATGAAGCGAGTCATCAATGCAAGGATAACAACAAGAGGTACAACCCACATGAAAGCTGCATTAGCTAGATATACTGCGTTACCCTTAATAATTGTTGGCGTTACACCAAATACACTACCTAAAGCCGCAGATCCCATAGCAAATGGAGCTAGGAAGTAGATTACAGAAATGCCAAGATTACCAACGCCACCGTTGATACCAAGAGCTGTGCCTTTTTCAGATTTAGGGAAGAAGTTACCAATGTATGCCATAGAGGATGAGAAGTTGCCACCTGCTAAACCGATAAGGGCTGTTAAAATCATAAATGTCGCATAAGAAGTTGTTGTATCTTGTACAGCAAAGCCGAGCCACACAACAGGAACTAATAAGATAATTGTGGAAATAAATGTCCAGTTTTTACCGCCTAACAGTGCTGGCATGTATGTGTATACAAATCGCAATGTGGCACCTACTAGGCCTGGTAAGGCAGCCAATGTAAATAATTGATCAGTAGTAAAGTTAAATCCAGCGCTATTTAGCTGAGCCGCAATGGTTGCCCATAAGTACCAAACACAGAATGAAAGTGTTAAGGCAATAGTGGATATAACGAGGTTTTGTTTAGCAATTTTTTTGCCAAACTTTTCCCAAAATTCCGGATTCTCCGGTTGCCAATTAGCCACGATTTCGCTGCGGCTTGCACCTACTTGAGGCATTTTTAGTTCGTTCATTTTGAACTTCTCCTTACTGTAACAACTATACACGTAGACAAGAAAAATATATAAGATTATAT
>OAVE01000136.1_pt1 | contig 39882 bp, 27 predicted proteins | sample 1476361 | NCBI WGS metagenome assembly OAVE01 (sample SAMEA2580078, study PRJEB22360) | human gut metagenome | biome: human gut; feature: human-associated habitat; material: faeces | place: Denmark | collected 2008/2010
GGGCGAGCGTCTGACGGCGGCGATGCAGGTGTTTATGGACTGCATCCGCAAGGCCGGCCAGCCGGTGGAGAAGCTCGATAAGACCCTGATCGATCACCATATCGCGGAGCTGGATTACCAGATTAGCCGCCAGCTGGATGCGATCATGCACCACGAAGCGTTCCAGAAAGTGGAGTCCCTGTGGCGCGGCTTGAAGCAACTGGTGGACAGCACCGACTATAGTCAGAACGTGAAAACCGAAATTCTGGACGTATCGAAAGACGATCTACGCCAGGACTTCGAAGACGCGCCGGAGCTGATCCAGAGCGGCCTCTACTGGCATACCTACACCGCGGAGTACGACACCCCTGGCGGCGAGCCCATTGGATCGGTGATCTCCGCTTACGAGTTCGACGCTAGCCCGCAGGACATGGCGCTGCTGCGTAACATATCTAACGTCTCAGCCGCGGCGCATATGCCGTTTATCGGCGCCGTCGGCCCGGCTTTCTTCCTGAAAGATTCCATGGAAGAGGTCGCCGCGATCAAGGATATCGGCAACTACTTCGACCGCGCCGAGTACATCAAGTGGAAATCCTTCCGCGATACTGACGATGCGCGCTATATCGGCCTGGTAATGCCGCGCGTGCTGGGCCGCCTGCCGTATGGTCCGGACACCGTGCCGGTGCGCAGCTTTAACTACGTCGAGCAGGTGAAAGGTCCGGACCACGAGAAATACCTGTGGACCAGCGCGTCGTTCTCCTTCGCCGCCAACATGGTGAAAAGCTTTATCAATAACGGCTGGTGCGTGCAGATCCGCGGCCCGCAGGCGGGCGGGGCGGTGAAAGATCTGCCGATCCATCTTTATGATCTGGGTACCGGCAACCAGGTGAAGATCCCATCCGAGGTGATGATCCCGGAAACCCGCGAGTTTGAGTTTGCCGGCCTCGGTTTTATCCCGCTGTCGTTCTACAAGAATCGCGACTACGCCTGCTTCTTCTCGGCGAACTCCGCCCAGAAACCGGCGCGGTACGACACCGCCGACGCCACCGCCAACAGCAGAATCAACGCGCGCCTGCCGTACATCTTCCTGCTGTCGCGCATTGCGCACTACCTGAAGCTTATCCAGCGTGAAAACATCGGCACCACCAAGGATCGTCGTCTGCTGGAACTGGAGCTCAACACCTGGGTGCGTGGGTTGGTCACCGAAATGACCGACCCGGGCGACGAGCTGCAGGCCTCTCACCCGCTGCGCGACGCGAAGGTGGTGGTGGAAGACATTGAGGACAACCCGGGCTTCTTCCGCGTGAAGCTGTTCGCTGTGCCGCACTTCCAGGTGGAAGGGATGGACGTCAACCTGTCGCTGGTTTCTCAGATGCCGAAAGCCAAATCGTAAGGCGAGGGAAATCAGGGATGAAAATTTATCGTCCACTGTGGAATGAGGGGGCTTTACTGTCCCCTCAACAGTTCCAGCAGCAGGCTGAATGGGAGTCTTTTCGCACTGCCGGCGCATTAGCGCTGGCATCCCCATTCCCCTGGGGTGTGGAAAAGATTGAGTTTAATGACAGTCTTCTTTCGTCCGGGCTGATCCAGATTACGCAGTTACGCCTCTGGCTGGAAGATGGAACTCTTATTGATGCGCAAAGGAGCGATCTGCCTCCGGCGCCGCGTGAGTTAGATGCTAGCCAATTGGCAGGTCTTGATGCGGTAACCGTCGTCATCGCCCTGCCTCACATGCAGCCAGGTGTGATCAACGTTGAACAGGAAGGCGTCAATTCAGACCGGCCGCTTCGCTATCGTGAAGAGTGGGTGACGTTACAGGATGCCTTTGGCTCTGAAGACGAATCCATGGCAGTTGCCCGATTTAATTTCACCATCCGGTTTGCCCATGAAAGCAATGATTCATGGAAAGTGTGCCCGGTAGCAAGGCTGATCCGGGATGGGCAAAATGCGTGGCGACAGGATCCGTCTTTTATTCCTCCAGTGGCGTCATTTGGGGCAAACCCGGTCCTTCGCGAACGTCTGGTGTTGCTCAATCGCCAGTTACGATCTCGACGCCAGCGTCTGATGACGATGCGTCGTGAAAGCAACGAAAGGCTCGCCGATTTTGCCGTCGCCGATGTTTCTCTTTTCTGGTTGCTGAATGCACTGAATTCTCACGCCAGGGTGCTGACGGAATACGAACGTTTTCCTGGCCGTCCACCTGAACAGGTGTGGGCGGAGCTCGCTCGTCTGGCAGGCAGTATGCTGACCTTTTCCCTGGACCATGATCTTGACGCCATACCGGCTTATGACCACGAGGAACCGGGTAATACGTTTCCTCCGCTGTTTGATCTGATAACGGGTTTGCTGGAGGCCAGTCTGCCATCCCGGGTTATTGCTCTGGAAATGTCCCGCCCGGATGGACAGACCTGGAAGGCCAACCTTCACGATATCCGTCTGCGTGAAGAGACCGACCTCTATCTCTCTGTGCGCTCGGATATCCCGGCCTGGCAGGTTGCCGAGAAATTCCCTGCGCTCTGTCAGGCGGGATCTCCTGATGATGTCAGCGAGATCTATGGTGCGGCGCTCAAGGGGATCCCTTTGCTCCCTGTGAGCAGGGTCCCGGCTGCGTTACCTGTACGCATGGAAAACCAGTACTTCGCACTTGATATGGAAAGCCCTGCTGCGCATGAAATGCAGGAGCAGGGGGTATGTATGTTCTATGTGCCTGAGTTACTTGGCGCTCTGGAACTTGAACTGTTTGCGGTATTGCGCTCATGAGACAGGATATCGATATCGACCAACTGATGACGGAGACCTGGCTCACCGTCACCATGCTTAAAAAAGGCGCCGTCACGCTTAATGGCCCTGCGCTTTACAACAAATGCGTTAAACAGGTGGAAAGTGTGCGGGAAGCGCTGGAGCGTGCCGGTTATGACGACGCCAGCGTGGAGCATATTTCCTACGCGCAATGTGCCTTGCTGGACGAAACGGTGATGAGCCGTAAGCCCGGAAAAAGCGAAGAAGGAGAGGAGCCGAAAGTTGATGAAGGCCAAATGGCCTGGCGTAAAGCTCCGCTTCAGGCCCGTTTTTTTGGCTCACTTCGGGCAGGTGAAGCGTTATGGGATTGCATTGCCGAGGTTCTGCGTCAGCCCTCACCGAACCCGGCAGTTTTAACCTGCTATCACCGTGTGATAGCGCTGGGCTTTCAAGGATTATACAGCCTGAAGGCGGTCAGCCAGTCGCAGCGGGATGAGGTAGTGAAAGCCCTTTCCGAGCGGGTTTCTCCGCCTGATGCAGGCCTGTCTCTGGTTGTTCACCGGCCGGGGAAACATCGCTGGAGCCTGATGCGCTCAGTCTGGTTCTGGATAGCGCTAGCCGTCATTCTTACCGGGGGTATTTGGTGGGGGGGCCATCTGTGGCTTCAGGCTCTGTTGTCAGCACAAATACCGGAGCTGCATGGCTAATGCGTAGATCAGTCATCATTCCGGTAGCCCTACACACTTTAGCAGCCGTTGCCACGTTGCTGTGGTTGCTGTGGTATTTCATCCCGACAGGTAACGTTTTTAAATGCCTGATCACTCTGCTGATTCTCCTTCTGGCAGGCTGGTATGTTTTTAAAAGCTGTCGGCGTGAGGAGCAAGCATCCGACGCGACCCTCCCTGCTGCTGAACTGCCATTACTCGACACCCATGGCCCCGTTGTACTGGTGTGTGGTGACATGCTGGATGCGCTGTTTCAGGGAAGCCCTCTGCGTAAAACAGCGCAGGGATGGTGGCTACGGACCGATGACGTCAGCCGGTTAACTGACGTTGTCCGCAGCATACAGACGCAGTTCCCGCGCCAGGTCGGTCAGCTCTCAGTGATGTATCGCTGCCTGCCAGACCATCATCAGGATAAGGCCGTTCTTCGTTCCGCGCTGAAAACGCTCCGCCAGCAATGTAAACAGATTAAATCCCTGACGGGTTTCACACTGCCGGTTGTGTTGAGTGCCGAATTTTCCGGGCCTGAAACGCCGTGGATAATCGTTTGGGGTGATAAGCCGATTGTATGCCCGGTTAATGATTCACCGCAGGCGTTCATTGACTGGCAGCAGGCGGAAGACAATATCCTGGCGCTGCCGGCGGTTAGTCAGGCATTCTCCTTTATCCGTAATACGTTGACAAATGAGCTGGAGAAACCTGATCGGTTTACGCCACCTGTACGCGCATTTTCCGTTGCAATGCGCCTCGGTGTAGTCAATCCTGAGACTCAGTCCGTCTGGTCCGACTGGCTCTATTCCCGCACCTGTTTACAGTTTTCCCGAGACCCCGGGCATTCAATCCCGACAGTTTTTTTCCCGGATGCGGTTCTGCCCCTTCTGGCACCGTTTGCGTCGAGGGTACAGGGGGGCCAGCGTACCCGTCGTCTGGTTCTGCTGATGTGGCTGTGCATTCTGACGGCGTTGGGCATCTCCGCGCTCAATAATCGTTACCTTATCCGTCATGTCAGTGCCGATTTACAGCGCTGGAACGCCATTCCCATGGATCATTACCGACCTAAAGCGGAATCACTGGCCGCGCTGAAACAGGATGCGCTCCTGCTTGAACGCTGGCAGCGTCAGGGAGAGCCTTTACGTTACAGCCTGGGTTATTACCCGGGGCAACGCCTGTGGCTGGCCTTGCAGCAGGCTATCGATACCTGGACACCACCCCCCGCCCCTAAACCGAAACCGGTAGCGAAAATTGTACGACTCGACAGCATGTCGCTGTTTGATTCCGGCAAATCGGCACTCAAAGACGGCTCAACCAAAATACTCGTCAACGCACTGGTGGGGATCAAAGCCAAGCCAGGCTGGCTGATCGTGGTCAGCGGCCACACAGACAATACCGGCAGCATACAACTCAATCAGACTCTGTCTTTGCAACGAGCGGAGGCCGTCCGTAACTGGATGCGTGATACCGGAGACGTACCGGAAAGTTGCTTTGCCGTGCAGGGTTACGGTGACAGCCGACCGATTGCATCAAACGATACGCCTGATGGCCGCGCGCATAACCGGCGTGTCGAGATCAGCCTGGTACCGCAGGCTGACGCCTGTCGTCTGCCAGGCGCAAAGCACGCGTCACAGGATGTACGTGACGTTTCAACTCAAGAAATGGAGAAGTAAACATGGCAATCCCAGTTTATCTGTGGCTGAAAGACGACGGCGGCGCTGACATCAAAGGTTCCGTAGATGTGAAAGATCGCGAAGGAAGTATCGAAGTTGTTGCTCAGGAACACACCCTGTATATCCCGACGGATAACAACACTGGCAAACTGACTGGAACCCGTATTCACACGCCGTTCCTGTTTACCAAAGAAATCGACTCTTCCAGCCCGTATCTGTACAAAGCGGTGACCACCGGCCAGACCCTGAAGTCTGCTGAATTCAAGTGGTACAAAATCAACGACGCCGGTCAGGAAGTTGAGTATTTCAACACCAAACTGGAAAACGTCAAGGTGGTGAAAGTCGCACCGAAAATGCACGACATCAAGGATGCCTCCTTCGAGAAGCATAACCACCTTGAGCAGATCGAGCTGCGCTACGAAAAAATCACCTGGACCTACAAAGACGGCAACATCATTCATTCCGATTCCTGGAACGAACGTACCACGGCGTAAGACCCTGGCGGACAGACTCCTTTCTGTCCGCCATTTTTGTTTTGCTCCGCACAGCGCCTGTCAGACGGACGCTTTGCAGAGCAGTCTCACAATTTATCGGCATGAACCTTATGGGCATCGGTTGACGGCCAGGGGCGGTAGCGTGCTTGAACAAGAGGGAACGACATGGAACATCATTCAGCAGTCCTGCTACGACGACTTAACCCTTATTGCGCCAGAGCACTGGAGGAGGCGGCTTCTTTATGTCAGACCCGTGCACATGCAGAAATTACGCCAGAGCACTGGTTGTTAAAGTTGCTGGAGCAGGGAGAAGGTGATCTGACCGTTCTCGCTCGCCGCTATGAATGGGACATGGATGCCGTCTGGCAGTCACTCCTGAGCTGGCTGGATGTACAGCCTCGTTCAGTTCGCACCCGACCAGAGCTCTCTGCGTCCCTTCAGACGCTGCTGAAACAGGCATGGCTTGCCGCCACGCTCGTCGGAGATGAGCAGATCCGCAGCATATATTTGCTTACGGCCATGATTGAAACGTCAGGGCTGACGCGCTGCGATGGCCTCTGGCCTTTGATGACGCTGACCACCAGCCAGCTGGAGAGGTTACGCCCCTTACTGGAAGCCCAGTCGGATGAGCGGCATGACGTTGCGCTCAGCGAGCAGGCTGGCAATGCCTCCATTATTGGCCGGGCGGCACCGTTACAACATGAAGCCCAAAAGCATGCTGAGGGTGGAATTGCGCAGCCTGCCGTTTCACAGGTGGAGTCCATTCTCAATCGTTTTACGGTTGATGTGACCGCCCGTGCCCGGGAAGGAAAGATTGACCCGGTCTTTGGCCGCGATAACGAAATCCGCCAGATGGTGGATATTCTCTCAAGACGCCGGAAGAACAACCCCATTCTGGTGGGTGAGCCAGGCGTGGGCAAAACGGCCCTGGTTGAAGGCCTGGCGCTACGTATTGCCGAGGGGAATGTGCCCGAAAGTCTTAAGCCTGTCATCGTCAGGACACTGGATCTGGGTTTGCTGCAGGCGGGCGCCGGTGTAAAGGGTGAATTTGAACAGCGTCTGAAAAATATCATCGACGCCGTCCAGCAATCCCCGGTACCGGTGCTGCTGTTTATTGATGAAGCCCACACCATTATCGGGGCGGGTAATCAGGCGGGCGGGGCAGATGCGGCTAACCTGCTGAAACCGGCGCTGGCGCGTGGCGAATTGCGTACCATAGCGGCCACTACCTGGAGTGAATACAAGCAATATTTCGAACGTGACGCTGCCCTGGAGCGCCGCTTCCAGATGGTCAAGGTTGATGAGCCCGATGATGACACGGCCTGCCTGATGCTGCGCGGTCTTAAATCCCGCTATGCCGAACATCATGGCGTACACATTACCGGTGAGGCCGTCCGGGCAGCGGTGACGCTATCTCGCCGCTACCTGACAGGGCGCCAGTTGCCTGATAAAGCGGTGGACTTACTGGATACCGCTGCGGCCCGGGTGCGGATGAGTCTGGACACGCAGCCAGAACAGCTTACCCGGTTGCAGGCCCGGCTGACTGCGCTGGCCATGGAGCAGCAGGAGTTGCTGGAAGATATCTCCCTGGGTAACGCTGTTGATGCCAGCCGTCTGCCTCAGATCGAGCACCTTACTCTGGATCTCAACCAGCAGAAAACTGCCCTTCAGTCACAATATGAGACCGAAAAGCAGCTCACCGACTCGCTGAAAGCCTGCCGTGAAGATATCAGCCGCCAGAAGGAGATCTCCGCCTTCCAGCAGGAACTGGCGCAGGTACAAAATAACAGCCCATTACTGGGTCTGGATGTTGATGTCCGCACCGTTGCGACCGTTATCGCCGACTGGACAGGGGTTCCCCTCTCGTCCCTGATGAAGGATGAGCAAACCGAATTACTGACGCTGGAAGAGCAGCTGGCAACCCGTGTTGTCGGCCAACATTCAGCTCTGAATGCCATAGCCCAACGACTGCGAGCGTCAAAAACCGGTCTGACGCCGGAGAACGGACCGCAGGGTGTATTTTTACTGGTGGGGCCAAGCGGGGTGGGCAAAACCGAAACAGCGCTGGCACTTGCTGACGTTATGTATGGTGGTGAGAAATCGCTCATTACCATCAACCTGTCTGAATACCAGGAGCCGCACACGGTCTCGCAGTTGAAAGGCTCACCTCCGGGCTATGTCGGATATGGTCAGGGCGGCATTCTCACCGAGGCAGTCCGTAAGCGGCCATACAGCGTAGTGCTGCTCGATGAAGTGGAGAAGGCCCACCGGGATGTGATGAACCTGTTTTATCAGGTCTTTGACCGGGGCTTTATGCGGGACGGGGAAGGGCGCGAAATTGATTTCCGCAATACCGTGATCATGATGACATCCAACCTGGGAAGTGACCCGCTGATGCAGTTACTGGAAGAGCAACCAGAAGCCACTGAGAGCGATCTGCATGAGTTGTTACGCCCGATCCTGCGCGATCATTTCCAGCCAGCGCTGCTGGCTCGCTTCCAGACGGTGATATACCGCTCGCTGGCAATGGATGCCATGCGCACCATCGTCGGCATGAAGCTGGCACAGGTGAGCATGCGTCTGCAACGCCACTACGGTATTTCCACTCACACTGGAGAAAGTCTCATCGACACGCTGACGAAGGCGTGTTTGCTGCCGGATACCGGTGCCCGCAACGTGGACAGCCTGCTTAACCAGCAGATCCTGCCGGTTCTGAGCCAGCAGTTATTAAGCCATATGGCGGCAAAACAAAAACCACACTCCGTGATGCTCAGTTGGGATGAGGAAGAAGGAATCGTACTGGAGTTTGGAATAGAAAGATCATAAAGCGATCCTAACGTATTCATTTTGCAACGTATGTTGCCGCTACAACTAATAAAAGGAACCCTAACAATGAAGTTTATGAAATATATTACGGCTCTTATCACATTTACCTGCGCTGCCAATTCATATGCTGGATTCTTTAGTTCATCTGATGAATTCAAATGTGGTCGAGATGATGCTGTTAAAGCGCTACAGCAGTACATAAGAGATGGGGCATCAGAAATGCTTCAGCATGATTCCATCCAAAATGCAAAGATACTTTTAAATAAGCCGGTTAATGTCTATTCAGAAAAGATGAACAGCATTACAGTTGATGTTAAGGGGGCGTCTACGATCGGTAACACCAGCCCTACGGAAGTATCGTGTAAAGCTAAGGTAAGTATATTATTACCGCAGGAAAGTATTGATGTCATTCATGCTATCCCGGAGCAAATTGCTCGTCTCCAGTCGGGACAAGAATCTTTTTATAACAACGCTGTTATATGGAAGGGTTATAGCTATAACCTGAAACTCTCAGATGATAAAAAAGATATTTCTGTAACAGATCTCATGAAAGACAGTGCTTCCTCTGAGCTGTATTTTATTACATTGTCATCTGTTAACAAAAATGAACTCATTGACAAAAATAATGACATAAAAATCAAGGTTGCACAAAATGAATATAACGAAGCAGATACCGAGTTAAATATCCTGTGGAAAAATATGCCTGATTCTATACGTGCTTCGATGAAATCCTCCCAGTTGGCATGGGTGAAAGACAAAGCAGTGAAATGCGGGAAAATTAGTGATGCAACGGGCAATACCGCAGATATTGCTACGAAGGTAAATATCTTTAACTGCCAGACAAAAATGACTAATGAGCGAATCACTATTTTGGGTGGCGGTAATTAATTGACGATCAGTAGTATGCTGCAGGGAGAGGAACCATGATTGAAAGTTTAAGCAGTCTGGTACATAAGGCCATGGATGAAGCCCTGGGCCTATCGCGCTACCGGGTTGATGTGCATGACTGCAGCCATTTCCTGGATGTATTGCGTTACAACGCCGTTGAATCCCTCAGTCAGCCCTGGCGGTATGACGTGGCGGTCACCTGCTCCTCTGCGGATATTGCCTGCGACACGTTACTGCTGAAGCCCGCGTCATTCACTTTCCAGATCCCAGTGTTTGACGGAACACCGGCGCTGCCGGTCAGGACGGTATTCGGCGTGGTGGAGTCCTTTCGCCGCGTGTCCACCTCGAATGATGAGATCCATTACGCACTGACGATCGTTCCCCGTATTGCCCTTCTGGGCTATACGAAAGGGAGCGGGATCTACCTTAACCAGTCGGTAACGGAAGTGGTTGAACAGGTACTGCGTAAGCACGGTCTGGAAGGCCCCGATTTTGAGTTCCGGCTCTCCCGGGAATATCCATCCCGGGAGCTCATCACCCAGTGGCGGGAAACGGACCTTGAGTTTATCCAGCGCCTGCTGGCCGAGGTTGGCATTTACTGGCGCTATGAAATGGACAGCCGTCTTGAACAGGACGTGGTGATTTTCCAGGACAGCCAGCAGCAGTATGAATTTGGCGTCACGCTCCCATTACGCAACCAGGCCGGGATGAGTGACAGCAGGCAGGAGAGCATCTGGGGTATTCAGACCGCATATAACGTGGTGAGCGGAAGTGTGTCTACCCGGGACTACAACTACCGTGAAGCGCTACAACCTCAGGACAGTGCCGAGAGCATTTTCAGCAAGGAAGGGATCACCACCGGAGAAACGTACCATTATGCTGAACCCTTCCTGACGGCAGGTGACGCTGAAAGCCCGGAGACCGGGGCATACTTCGCCCGTCTGCGTCACGAACGCATTCTGAACGGGCAGTATTGCGTCAGCGGGCATTCCTCCAGCCCTCATCTGGCTCCGGGTCAGGTACTGGAAACGGACGGCACGTTACCCGATGCCGTCAGGGAAGGCATCGTCATCACCACGGTGCGCACTCGCGGTTCACGCAAAAGTAGCTTTACGCTGACGTTTGAGGGTATCCCCTACAGCGAAACTGTCTGCTGGCGTCCGGCATTGCTCAATCGTCCGGTGATATCCGGCTCGCTTCCGGCCCGGGTGGAAAGCACACAGAAAGGCGACACTTATTCCTGGCTCGACCCGGAAGGCCGCTACCGGGTAAAACTGGACTTCGACCGTAACAGCCCTGAACAGGGTAATGCCTATTTGTGGCTGCGACTGGCTAAACCCTATGCCGGTGATACCTATGGCTTCCACTCTCCGCTTATCGACGGAACGGAAGTGGCCGTCGTATTCGACGGCGGAGACCCGGATCGCCCCTACATCGCTTATGCCCTGCATGATTCAGAGCACCCGGACCCTGTCACCAGTGACAATCATACACGGAACGTGTGGCGCACTCCGGCGAACAATAAGCTGCGGATGGAGGATAAGCGCCAGGAAGAGCATATCAAGCTCGCGACGGAATATGGCAAAACGCAGCTCAACATGGGCCACCTGGTCAACAGCCAGCGTGAAAAGCGCGGGGCCGGTTTTGAACTGCGAACGGATGAGCATGGCGCTGTACGTGCGGCAAAAGGGCTGTTCCTGACGGCTGATGCCCAGGCCAAAGCCCAGGGCCCGGTGCTGGAAATGGCCCCTGCGATAAGCCAGATTAACCAGGCCAACAGCCAGATGCAGGCGCTGAACAGCGCTGCTGAAGCCGCCGGAGCACTGGTCTGCGACATCAATACCCAGATTAGTCTGGTGACCGACAAAATCAGGGACCTCCAGTCTTCGGTCCTGCTGGGTAGCGCGCCGCAGGGGGTGGCACTGACCTCAGGTGAACATCTTCAGCTCAGCAGCACCCGCAATACCATGATCAATGCCGGTCAGCATCTTGATATCGGTGCGATGAAAAATCTGTCCGTGAGCGTTGAAAAAGCGCTCGGTCTGTTTGTGCATAAAGACGGGGCGAAGCTTGTTGCCAACCAGGGAGACATCGAGATTCAGGCTCAGCACAACACGATGGTCCTGTTTTCTGAAAAACAGCTGACGGTGACCAGTAGTGAAGACGAAATCATTATCAGCACGCCGGAAACGCTGACGCTTAACGGCGGCGGGTCTTACCTGAGGCTGAGTAAGAACGGTATTGAGCATGGTTCCGAAGGGATGATGGTGATGAAGGTAGCGAGTTATCTGGTGCCTGGAACTGGCAGCAGTCTGCCACTGGAGACACCAGACTTTAAAATGACAGACGTGACGGTCACGACAAAAAATTCCGCCAAATGGACCAGTGAATAGCATGGAAGGTGATTTATGACAGCAAAGTTACCCAAAATCAGTTACCCCGTACCGTCAAACAAAAATGGCCATGCCTTTTCCTCTGTGGAAGAGTTGTTATCGATGATCGGAGGGGAAAGCTCAGGACTGTATCTGGTGGGAAGTCAGGGAATGTGGCATGGCGGTATCCATATTACTGATGCCACCATTCCCTGGTGCGCCCTGAGTACTGACAGTGAAGCTGAGAATGAATATTGTCGCGAGCTTTATAAAGGGGAACAATTTATTCGTTGTATGGCGGATGGTGAGATAGTTGCCTGGCGCGTCAGTAAGGACTATGAGAGTGCTGCGATTGATTGACGCGGTGAAAAACTGCTCCTTTCGACCTCTTTTGTGCTGGTGAAACATTATATCCAGCCGGGTGATACAGAAGAGAGCGGACTGACATTTTTCACTCTGTATATGAATCTGGCGCCTTATGCTGCTTATAAACAACAGGGCAGCCTGGCGGACAGAAAAGTGGCAGGCGTCCAGCGCTATTACTCCAGTGCGGAAGATTTGCAGGCAGGTCGCACAGCCGGAAAACTGGAGAAAGACACGGTAGTCACGTTGAGTGACACTATTGTGACCCGTAGCAGCGACCAGCGTCAGTTTACCGAAGTAACCATTACCAGAGAAACGAAAAATGTAGCAGGAAACACGCTTGCAGCGGGTGCTAAAGTCTGGACGGTATCAGACCAGGGGAATCTGAAAGCAACAGAATCGGTGCCCGTTCCGTCCTGGTGGGCAAAATGTACTCCGGCTTACACTAATCAGTCAGAAGGTGTGGTGAACTGCACCTCGCGTACAAACTGGGCGTACTATCTGAGCAGTAATGATGTTCTGCAATATAAAAATGCAGGTAGCCTGGTAGCCGATTTCCCGCTTTCATACGAGCCCGGTAATACCGCACAGCAGGTCATCCGTCCAGGTAAGAATCCAGGCGATGCAGCAAGAACATTCAGTCTGGTCACTCTGGGCCGGGATAAGGATAAGTTGAAAAAGGGCGACCGGGTATGGGTAGTATCAGACGGCGACAGTCTGACGCCGGTTGCACCGGCAGCATCCGGTAGTGAACCCGTTTTTAATGATGTGTATGTACCTTCAGCGCCTGTACCGGTCAATGCCGGAGACAGTCTCGGGCATATGGGTTTTTATCAGCTACCGGAAGAAAATGGCAAACGCTCGCGCTACCAGGTACATATAGAGTGCCTGAGCATGGATGATATGGAAAAGTTCATCACCAATCCTGGAAAGGCGGGAGAGGATGCGCCGGTTTATCTGACCTGGAAAGCTGATGCACCGTTGTTTGACAAGAGCGATACCGGAATAACAGCAGGCGGTCGAAAAACAAAGGGGCCGGGTATTCTGACACTGGCAAAAGTACCAGGCGTTGATGCTGAGGGGAACACGCTGTCCAGTAACCAGGATGCGGCATACTATCAGATACGACCTGAAGGTGGCTGGCTGGCCGCAGCCAGTGTTCAGAAAGTATCGCAATATGCGCTTGGTGAGCTCGGATTTGTTACGCTGAATAAGGCTTCGGAAAGTTTTGACCTGATTGATGGCATAAAACAACCGGATAACGTGGTGAAGGGTATTCTGGAGCAGTTGTATAAAGCAGCAGAGGAGGAAACCCGCACCACTCACGCGCTGAACAAGTATAACTATAAACGGCTGCTGGAATTGATAGACAGTAACCAGGACGGGCATTACTCGGAGCAGGAGTATCTTCAGGCGGTTCATAATGTGTCGTATCGCGACCATCTGTACCGTGTGATAGCGAAGCATGCCAGTGAATGGTATTACGGCAAGGATGACCCGCTCTGGAATACATACCTGGATACGTTAACCACGGACGCACCGTTATGGAAAACGTACCTGGAAGCCTTTCTGGATAAGATGACATGGATGAAGGCAGTGTCCGAAAAGGATGTGGCGCTGGGGCCGGACCCCTGGCATATGCATCCGGTGGTGTTTTTGGCGGCGATGAAAGCAGTAAATAAACAATGTTATTGCTATAAACAAGGTATTGCTGACCGCCCGTGCCAATCCGGGGCTGTAGATGTAACTAAAGATGATTTTGAATTGCTCGCTACACAGCTTGGTGTTGAGCGAGAAGTATTAAGAGCGATCGCAGTGGCTGAAACAGGTGATAAGGTGCCGTTTAGATACTATGTAAGAGATGAGAGGCACGCGGCAATTCTTTATGAAAGACATTATATGAAGAGAATCTCGCTGAATTTGGGGGTAAGTACAGAAACTGTTCGTGAGGTCGAATCTTCAGAGCCAGACATTATTCATTCCTATGATAGCAGCTATCGTCATGGAAGAGATAGTGAGCAGTATCAGCGATTGTTGAGAGCTCGTGAAATTAACTTTGATGCTGCAAATATGTCGTGTTCTTGGGGTAAGTTTCAGGTAATGGGTGAGTATTATCATCATCTATATAGTTCAACTCAGGAATTAGTGGATGCTCAGAACTATTGTGCGATGCAGCACTTACAATACTTTAAGATCTTTCTTGTTAATGAGAAAAGAATGCTTCAGTCGATGAAGGATAAAGATTGGCTAACAATTGCCAGGAAGTATAATGGCACTGGTCAAATAGGATATGATGAAATAATTGAGAATGCATATAATTCATTAAAAAATGAGTGGTGATAAATGAGTATTTATGGTAAGTGTTTTTTGAGTCTGTTATTGTTTATTCTGTCTTGTTCTGTGTTTGCGGAAAGAACTCGTGTATTAACAGCAAAAAATATTGATGGAAGTGAGTGGTTTATCGAAAAAGATGGAGGTGAGTACAATCTTAAGTATATAAATGCAAAAGGGGATGTGTATAGTAACGATACAATACTTACATCGGATATTGAAGGGAGTGGCTTATTTTTAGATTCCAAACCAGATGGTACAGTATCTTTGGTTATGGATTACCCACGGGATGTATATACGTTTAAATTCACCTCAGGTAAAAGACCTTTTTTAATATCAGCATGTAAGCAAATAAGACTACCATCTTCGGGATATCAGGCTGACGCGTTACTAACTTTGTGTTCTAAAGATGATGAAATATCCGGCCTGAGTTTATCAACGCTGGATGCAAGTAAACTCCTAAAATCTGATAATTTAGTACTTAAAGATAAGGTTAAAACGATTGTTAGAGGTAATAAGGCTTTTTTATATGATGAAAATAAAAAACAACAGAAAAACAAACTATATTTGATAAAAGGTGACATTGTCGAGGTTTTGGTATATAAAAATTCCATGTTAAATATTAAATACACATCTGAAACTAGAGTTGTTGTTGCTTGGATAAAGTTTATAGATATTTTGTAGTGTAAATATAACTACCAGTACCTGCTGGAATTGATAGACAGTAACCAGGATGGACATTCCTCGGAGCAGGAGTATCTTCAGGCGGTTCATAATGTGTCGTATCGCGACCATCTGTACCGTGTGATAGCGAAGCACGCCAGTGAATGGTATTACGGCAAGGATGACTCGCTCTGGAAGACATACCTGGATACTTTAACCACGGACGCACCGTTATGGAAAACGTACCTGGAAGCGTTTCTGGATAAGATGACATGGATGAAAGCAGTATCCGAAAAGGGCGTAGTGCTGGGGCCCGAACCGTGGCATATGCATCCGATTGTATTTTTAAATGCTATAAGGAAAGGGAAGCCAAAAATTACGCGAGAAATGCTCAGGAGGATTTGGAATAGCCCAGGCAATGTTTCTGACGCTGTTCTTGATATTGTTGCTGAAGAGTTTTCGAATAAATTTGAAGCGTGTAATATTAATACCAAAAATAGACTTTATCATTTTTTTGCGCAAATTTTTCAAGAGGTAGGGCCTGCGTTTAATTTAAATGAGGGTTTTAACTATAGACCACAAGTGCTTATAGATAAATTTGCATACTATGCTAATCATCCTCAAGACGCGCAAACCGATGGTTATATCCCAAGAAGACAAGCCGCAAATAAACAAAATATTGCCAACAGGGCCTATGGTGGACGAGAGGGAAATAATGATATTGCAAGTGGAGATGGATGGAGATATCATGGAAGGGGAATGAAACAGTTAACATTCAGAAATAACTATAAATCTTTTACAAACTATCATGAAAAAGTTTGGGGAGAACGTGTTGATTTTGAATTGAATCCAGACCTTTTACTTGATACGGTTTATGCGGCAAGATCTGCTTTATATTTCTGGGACCAGAATAATCTATACAGAAGAGCTGACAATGGAATCAGCAGGGTTGTATCTGACTCAATAACGAGAATTGTTAATCTTTATGATAATCACTATGAAGATAGACATAATAATTTAATTAGATTCCTGCAAGAGAGTATTTTTGATGAAATATTTTAAAATATTGGTATTGATTTTTATTTTTTCCACAAAATTATCATATGCAATAGATTTCAAATTATCATTATCTGACCAAGTTGAAGATGTTAAATACTTTTCATTGCAAGTACAAAACAATAATAAAATTAAAAATATAGACGTGGCCCTTGAAGGTGACGCCAATAATGTCACGATAAAACAATATTATTCTTTTCAATGTAAATGGGGGAGGGTGACTGGTGTTAGATTAAGTATGGACTCATCCTCTGCTGATGGGCCATTATCGTTTGACAATATATATATGCTGGACAGTGAGTTAAATATAGTTTTTGCAAAGTCATATAGCCGTGTGGGTAAAAAATGGATTGATCCTATCAGCTTAAACAATGCTGTTTGTAATCGTTTAAGTGATGGTTTAAAAAACGATTTGTCATCTAAAAAAAATTATATTGTAGATTTTGAGTCTATACAGCAAGGGCCTTTTACTCTAAGGGGAGTAGATAATGTATCTATTAAATATGTTAGATCCGACTCTTTAGATCTTATTCGTGAAGATGTAAGTGGTGAAACAGTGATTGATTCAATAGAAAATCATGATAATGTGGCTCCTTCAGTTCGTACAGTCTTTTTTATGAATATTAATTCGGAAATGAATATTATTAGTCTGGTCTCCTGGGGAGGAAATATGGACGAAGGTAATTATTATAAAGTATATGGGTATACATATGATGAAACTGGGCACATGCATATCAATAAGTTCTTAGATAAGGACTCTAATTTGTCAGGTTTTAATGCGAAAATAAAGCCATTTAAATATAAAAATGCAGACTCTATAAAAAAATACATACTTAAGAAATATAATTCCTAGCAAAAACATACATAAATGAGGCGTTGAGAGCGAATAAATGGAAACAAACATCTGGAAAAGTATAAATTATGACAAGACCTTACTTTTTAAGCACTATTATTTTAGCTATTTTTACTACGAATGTAAGTTATGCTGATATAGAAATTAAATCTCCAGAAGGCGGACGTTTAATTTTTTCTCAGAAAAAAAAAGGGGAGCATTATGAAAATAATTCATGGGGTAAAATCGTTTTTTCTCGCAATGCTTATACGGCAGATCTCAGTCGCAGCGACAGATATTATATAGAAAATGGTTCGTCAAAACCGTCTCCCTCTGGAAAATATCTTATCGTAATGAGTGTTTCCGGGGGGGATGTAGAGTTTGGTGATGGTGTAAAAAAATATACCTATAAGGCTTATTGTAGTGTCGTGGATATGACCAATGGTTGCATTGTTAGTGACTGGGATGGTGAGGCATGTGGTTATAGCTGGGTGGGTAATAAAGATATATTAGCCAGTTCAGGGGATGTTAATGCAGATAAATTTGACTTCCAGTCAATGCGCCCGATGATCAACAAAACGATAGATGATTTTTCTGGAATAGATGAAAGAGAGGTAATCAACATGCTTCGGTGTGACTCGCCATCTAAGGAAAATATAAACACATATCAAAGAATGACAAAGGAAAACAAAAAAGCGGAAGGAATTGTATTGAAGTCCATTTCTGAATATCTAAGAAAAATTACCGAGATATCTACGGTGAAAACCAAGTCAAATTTATTCACTTTTCCAAATGACAATAACAAAACCAGTGCTTATCTTATTCCCGGAGATAAGGTAAAGATTATTCAGACATCTCCAGACAATAAATGGGTGAATATTGGATATATCAATACAAAAGGTTCCCCTCTTATTTCCTGGATCAAGACTGATACACTTGAGTAATAAATGTTAATTTATTCTGTCCTGTATACAATAAATTGATGGAGATACAAATGTTGCAGATTATTCGAAAAGGCGACAAAACCACTCACGGTGGTTCAGTCATGACCTGTTCTGGCACCATGATATTTGGTGGGATTGGCGTGGCACGTAAAGGTGACAGCGTTTCCTGCCCGATACCTGGACATGGTCCGACAACTATCATCGAAGGTAACCCTGATTATCTTGATAACGGGATCCCGGTTGCCTTTCACGGTCATAGATGTGGCTGTGGTTGCACATTGATCAGTTCTTTTGCTCCTGCCAAGGTTGCCTGAGTATGCCAGTCCTGCTGGATACCATCCCTGAAAAGGCGGCGAAGGTTCCACGACCTGATACCCGCCGCTGGCTGCTGTTCCTGGCATTTGTCATGTCAGGAGGGATTGCTCTAACGCTCTGGAACTGGACGACAGAACGCACTGGCTTTATTTTCTGGTTTACTGCTCTGGGATTGCCTTTCTGTCTCTGGGGACTGTTTTTCTCCCTGCGCCGGTTTGCATACAAAGCAGAGCAGGTGGGGGCTGAGTCCCGGAATGTGGAACGCGAAGCGCTTATTGATCGCGAAACTCGTCGGGGCCAGCGCTGTGCCTGGATACTCGATACATACGTTCAACACTTTTCAGGGAATAGTCCTGGTGCACTGGTGAAAGCACTTAATCATACCGTTGCAGCTTCAGAGGCCTCAACGCCACGGGGTTCCAAAGCTGCTGTCAGGTATGCAGCCTTAGCCAGTTTTCAGACAGATCTGGATTCAGAACTCCTCTCCGCCACGTCAACACTTGTCGCCCATGTACAAAAAATTACCGACACCCTGTCGAAGGAGATTCCTTGCTGCCTGATGCTGGACTGTGACGACGATATCCGACCCAGACTGGAGGAGCACTTCAGAAATGAACTCACGGCCAGAACCGGGCGGGTCTTCAGGCTCCTTGCGGGCAAAGGTCTGGCTGGGCTTGATGCCTGGCTGGACCAGCGCTGGGACACTCCAGGCATTCTTGCTGGAGTGACGTTTTCATTGCCTGCTCAGCCTGATGAAGGTGACGCCGATGCCATTACCCTTGTGGTGCTCAGCAACCGTAAGGCTGTTGGTTATCCTGATGCGGTATGTCTTCATCGCCCTGAAAAGGGCCAGGAAACCCGGCTTGTAAAAACGCTGGAAAGGGCACTGTTATGGGCCGCAACACCTCCTGAAGCACTAAAAACGGCCTGGTATACAGGTCCAGTCCTTTCAAGCGGGAGTGGATGGAATATTGCTTGTGAAGATAACGGGGGGACATTCAGCTTGTCAAAAGACAATCAAGGTATTGATCCCGCTCTGGGATATGCCAGACGCGCCGCCCCCTGGCTTGCAATTATTCTTGCCTCTGCTGCATGTAGCGGTAATGGCCCGCAGGTTATCGCCGCACAACCCGCCGCTGATAAAGACGACATCTGGATCGCCGTCATCACCAAAGAAGAAGTTCGCAAGGAATCGCCTAAGAATGTCTAAGGTAAAAGTAAAAACACTCATCGGCTCCGTTGTGACTGTCGCCTTTTTTCTGACAGTCATCGTGGCATTTCTGTTTTATGCCTTTCCGGAAAACGTAGCCTCGGGCACCGGCTTCGGACCGTATGACGGTCAACGAATACTCACATTCTGCGCCATACTGGTTGCCGCGTTGTTTTTACTCGGCTGGCTGATAGAGAAGGCTTTCGACCACGCGGGTAAATCCGGGTTGTATTTCCAGTGGGGGCAGAAAAAGGCTGAGACTGCCGCTCCGTTGACGAACCCAATTCCCAGTGAAGAAGACGATGATGAACCCGTTTTCAGCGAAGACGTCGTGTCCGAACACCTGCGCTTTCGCTATGGACGCCGCTGGAAGCGTAAAGTGCGTCTCCTTTTGGTTATGGGCAACCCGGACGACGTCCACAACGCGGCCCCGGGCCTGTGTCATGACCTCTGGCAGGAAGGCGACGGCAACGTACTGATTTATGGCGGCGACGCCCAGTCGCTTCCGGATGAGATCTTCCTGTCAAAACTGAAACGCCTGCGTCCTGGTCATCCGGTTGATAGCATCATTCAGGTGATAAGTACCTCAGCCCTCCCGACGGATATCGAACGGGATGCCTTTTTGCGCTGTCGCCAGAAAGCCGACCATCTGCTGGGCTGGCAGGCCCCAGTCTGGTTGTGGCTGACTGACAAGGCAACGGGGGCTCAGCAGGACGAGGAAACCACTGCAACAGGGGTTATTTTCGGACCGGGAGGCACCGTAAAAGAGGCGGATGAGGCGTTTAGCATACTGACGCAACGCCTGCAAAAAGCCGGTATAGCACAGATACTGAATAATCCGGCGCATGGCAGCCTGCTACAGTTATCCTCCCACCTGCGGCACGAACTGAAAGGCAGTCTGACCGTTTTGCTCAGCGGGTTGATGCAGGGATCTGCGGCCTTTCGTTTACGGGGGGTCATGTTCAGCCCTGAACTGGCTGTTGCCGGAACGGTGCCGAACACACGTCTGGACACCCCGACATGGAAAGCCGTCATTGATGACTGTGATGCGGTCAGCGGCAGGAAACTGGGTATCGGCTGGCTAAAGATGCTGCGGTTAATTTTGCTTTCCCTGATTGTCCTGTGGGGGGCCGGTACACTGTTGTCCCTGATCGTTAACCGTACCCAGATTTATCAGGCGCAGGAAACGGCGAGGCAGGCAGCGGATACTGCAAAAACACTGGCTGAACGCCTGCACAACCAGCTCGTACTCCAGCAAGCCATTGCCCGTCTGCAACATCGTGAGGCGACCGGCGCTCCATGGTACACACGATTTGGTCTTAATCAAGACAGCGACACGCTGGCCGCACTCTGGCCCCTGTATGCTACAAATAACGCACAGCTGATGAGGGATGCCACCGCAGAGAATCTCAGGCAGCAGCTGAATGCCTTTGTGCAACTTCCTCCTGCCAGTGATGCCCGAACACAGGGCACACAGCACACCTATGACATGCTGAAAAGTTATCTGATGCTGGCCCGTCCGGATAAAGCGGACGCAGGTTGGCTGGCAAAAAACGTACTGGTCGCCTGGCCGAAACGTCAGAATGTACCGGATGGTACCTGGCAGGACCTCGCCCCGAAGCTGCTGGGCTTTTATGCGCAGAATCTCCCTGCACACCCCGAATGGAAAATTAAGCCTGACGCTGAATTAATCAGCACGGTCCGCCAGATCCTGCTTAAACAAATAGGCCAGCGTAACGCTGAGTCCGGGTTGTACCAGGACATGCTTAAGCGCGTGGCCAGCAACTGGCCTGATTTAACGCTTGCCGATATGACCGGCGATACCGATGCCTCAACGGTATTCAGCACGGACGAAGTCGTCCCGGGTATGTTTACGCGCCAGGCCTGGGAAGAGCAGGTACAGGATGCGATCAACGAGGTCGTTAAAACCCGCCGTGACGAAATCGACTGGGTACTGACGGATAAAATCCATCAGACAGGGAGCGATATTTCCCCGGAAGCACTGAAGGCCCGGCTGATCGAACGTTACTTTACCGATTTTGGCAATGCCTGGCTGAATATGGTCAACAGCATTCAGTGGCAGGATGCAACTTCACTTTCAGAAGCTATTGCCCAGCTCAACCTGATCGGCGACGTCCGCCAGTCCCCGCTGGTGGCACTGATGAACACGCTGGCCTGGCAGGGGAAAACGGGGCAGAAGAGTGAGGCACTGGCTGATTCGATAGTGGACTCAGCGAAAAAGCTGATCGGTCAGAAAAAAAATGCCAGACAGTTTATTGAACAGGCACAGGGCCCTAAAGGTCCGCTCGATGGCGTGTTTGGACCGCTGATGGGTCTGATGGAGGGTAAAGAGGGGACCGGTAGCAACGGTAATCTCAGTTTCCAATCCTGGCTGGCCCGTGTTACCCAGGTGAGGCTGAAGCTTCAGCAGGTCACTAGCGCCCCGGATCCGCAGGCTATGTCGCAGATGCTGGCCCAGACTGTGTTCCAGGGTAAAGCTATCGATCTGACGGATACGCGTGACTATAGCAGTCTGGTGGCGGCAAGCCTGGGTCAGGAGTGGAACGGGTTCGGCCAGTCATTGTTTGTGCAACCGCTGGATCTGGCCTGGAGACAGATACTTGCTCCGGCTGCAGGAAGCCTTAATAACCGCTGGCAGACAACTATTGTCGATCAATGGAACAAAGCGTTTGCCGGTCGCTATCCGTTTAAAGCTACCGGCAGCGATGCCTCCCTGCCGTTACTGGCTCAGTTCCTGCGCAGTGATTCGGGGCGAATCACTAGCTTCCTGAAAACTAATCTTGGCGGGATCCTTCACCAGGAGGGGAATCGCTGGGTGGTCGATCCTTCAGCAAGTCAGGGGATGGAGGTGAGCCCGGATTTCCTGCGGGCAATTAATCTGCTGGCTGAACTGGCGGATATCGTTTTTGCTCAGGGCGATGCGGGTATTCACTTTGAACTGATGGCGCGTCCTTCCCGTGATATAGCCCGTATGCAGTTGACGCTTGACGAGCAAAATCTGGATTTCTTTAACCAGATGGAAAGCTGGCAGAGCTTTACCTGGCCGGGGAATACGTACTACCCGGGCGTCAGCCTCCGCTGGCGTAGTGTAAGCAGTGGTATGCAACTCTACGCCAGTAACCAGGGGAACTGGGGCTTCATTCGCCTGCTGGACACAGCCCTGATCACACCACTCGATGCCAGCCGTACACAGCTGGTGTGGATCACCGCCGACGGCAATCCTCTGAAGTTTGTGATGCGCAGTGAACTCGGCAACGGCCCTCTTGCGTTACTGAAGCTTCAGGGATTCACGCTGCCTGACACTATCTTCAACGTCGCACCTGGCGCAGAAGAGCGCTAAAAACGATGGGCGGGAAACTTCATCCGGCACTCGCTTTCGCAAAACAGGTGGAAGGCTGGTCTCCGGGTATTTTCAACATGGTGGATAAGTGGCGGGAGGACGAATCACCAGCCCCCAGGTAGTTTATGACCTTCGGTAGTGTCGGGCCTGGCTCAGTGATTGGCTGAAGCATAATCCAGCGTCTGAGGAAGGATTCCTTTGTCCGCGCTCATGAAAGATTTCTCGCCGCATATCGTTTATATGACGCTTGCGGCCTGGCGAACCGGTAAAACACTTCTCCACTGCGATGAGTCTTGGGAGAAACCCGCCAGACCGACGCACTGTCAGGAGAAATGCTTCGCCGCCTGCCATTCTGGGGATTCTGGCTCGATTTTCCGGCTGACACGGTCTTTGCTGAAGGCCAGGGTGCGCTGATGGGCGCATTTTTCACCCTTGCCGATCATGATAACCAGACGGATGCGCTGCTCGCCCTGACGCTCGCTCAGGATCCGCTTTTCCGGGAGCACATTCCGATGGGGATGGAGTATCTCGCGTTAACCGATCCTGTCTCCACGGCTATCAGTCAGCAGGAGGAGGGGATCTGTGGATTCTGGCGCGCTGTTCTGGCTTTGCTCGGAGACCAGCGCCAAGAGGCGTCGAAAAGCATCAACGCCTCATCCCCCGGACAAGCCGGTGCAGATTTTTGCGGGCGACCGGGCCGGTTCCGCGCTCAGGCAGGCACCGCGAGCGCCGGAAGCCAGTACCTCAGGGGACAGCCCCTCCACGCCCATCAGCGCCTTCGCCCCCATGTCAGAAAAGCCCACTGGCAAACCCACTCAGGGGGAGGAGAAAAGTATGCTGCTGAAATGGAAGCCATCGCAAATCGTCAATGGCAAGGACGACGATTGTCTGGAAGCGGTCGTGAGGTTTATGAAAGAAACTAACAAACGGGAAAAAGAATGAGTTCACCGGAAGATCTGTTAACTGCCTGCGCCACCAGCCTGGAAGAGAGGCAGCGCCTCATCTCCCGGGCAAATGACGCCCTGACACTCTGGGATAACTGGTTAAAACCCATCAACCCTGAAACGGAAGCGGGGGACGATCCTGCATACGATGATAATTTTCAGCTGATGCGTGAAGAGATTAATAAACTTTCAGGTACCGATTCAGCGCTGTTGTGCGAGCTGGCCCAGAAGTGTCTTTGCGAATGCGCCAAAGATATTCGTGTCGTGACCTGGTACGTACTGGCCCGACTCAGCCGCGACGGTGAAAAAGGGTTGTCCGAAGGCCTACTGCTTCTTGTCGCGATGCTGAACCGCTACGGGCAGACATGTCATCCCCAGCGTCCGGTTGCCCGTAAAGCTGCGCTGGGGTGGCTGAACAGTGCAAAAGTGATTGATGCACTGCTGTTATGGCCCGAGGTGGACCACAATGATGCCGGTCTGACGGCTGGCGCCATACACCTGCTTGAATCCGCCGTGGCTGACTTGCCGGAAGCGGAAAAAACGTCTTTTGCAGGGCTTTGTACCGCTCTTGAAAACCGCCTGGCACATTCAGGCGGCATGGAGGCTCTGGTTCCCCAGAACAGCAGCGCCCAGGAGCTCGGGCGTGAATCAACCCATTCAGATTCACCACAACTGTCAGCAGTGAAATCGGGCCGCGATCTACTCGACCAGGCAAAGTTACTTTCCCGCTGGCTGAGCGAACAACCGCAGGGCTGGCTGGCTTCTCACCGGCTGATAAAGACCGTGCGGTGGGATACGGTCGATCAGAACCCCCCACTCGACAGTAGTGGTCGTACCCGCCTGGTAGCGCCGAAACCCGAGTATCGTGCTCAACTTAAACGGCTATATCTTCAGAAAAACTGGACCGAACTGGTTGAGCAGGCCAGCCAGATGTATTGCGAAGGGGTCAATCATTTCTGGCTCGATCTTCAGTGGTACCTCTGGCAGGGGCTCAGCCATGCCGGTCAGCCCTGGGATACCTGGGCTGACTCCGTCCTGTTCGATCTGCGGCTGCTGCTTAAACGCCTCCCGGGCCTTGAAGGGCTGGCATGGAATGACGGCACCCCCTTTGCCGACGAAGTCACCACCGCCTGGATTACTGAAAAAGTAAATGAAGAAGGCCTGATGTACGGCGATGAACCCGCTACCGTTGTTAATGGTCAGGCTGATGATGTGCTGCTCCTTGAGCCCGAAGCTATGGAGAAGGGAGACACGGAAGGGCCCGAAGCGGCGCTTGCCTGGCTCCAGTCCCGACCGGGGATGGATACCCCCCGCCATCGCTGGCTGATACGCCTGCTGATGGCCCGGGTGGCCGAGCAGTATGGCCGAAACGATATGGCGCTTCATCTGCTTGGTGAACTCACTGCCCGTGCGCCACTGCTGACGCTGGGAGACTGGGAGCCCGCTCTGTTGTTTGAAGTCCAGGCCCGACGCCTGAAGCTGCTGCGCATGAAAGCCGGTCGCAGCGAATCTGATAAAGCCCGTCTGATGCCTGAGATGGATACGCTATTGGCGGGTCTGATCGCCATTGACCCGGCCCGTGCCATGGTGCTCTGTGGCTGATTTTCTCATTAACAATTTTCAGGAATGCCGTGCATGGATGATTTAACCCTGCGCTATTACGAAGCAGAGATGCGCTATCTGCGTGAGGCGGGTAAAGAGTTTGCCCGAGCCCATCCGGATCGGGCAGCGATGCTTAATCTGGATAAACCCGGCGCCCGCGATCCTTATGTAGAACGCCTGTTTGAAGGCTTTGCCTTCCTGATGGGCCGTTTGCGTGAAAAGCTGGATGATGACCTGCCGGAACTGACCGAAGGGCTGGTTAGCTTGCTCTGGCCGCACTATATGCGGACTATCCCGTCGCTGGCCATCGTCGAGTTCTCGCCTGACTGGCGCAGTCTGCGTCAGGCCGAAATGCTGGCGGAAGGTTTCTCCGTTTTGTCACGCCCTGTCGGGCCGCATAAAACAGCCTGCCAGTATCGGACCACCCGCGATGTGCCGCTACAACCGCTGCACCTTGCCGACGCCCGCCTGCACACAGAAAACGATGGCCGCTCTGCTATTCGCCTGCGCTTTGAATGCCCTGAAAAAGTGGACTGGAGTAAAGCCGGGATCGACAAAGTCGCCATTTTTCTTAACGCAGAAAGTCCGGTTAGCTCAGCGCTGCATCTGGCAATGACCCGTCGCGTCCACGCCATGTATGCGCGTCATGCCGGGACGCACACTGAACGTCATCAGTTTGACGGCTGGTGCAAACCCATGGGCTTCGATGACAATGATGGCCTGTGGAAGAAAGCCGATACTGCCTTCAGCGGTTATCAACTGCTGCTGGAATATTTCAGCTTCCGTTCGAAATTTATGTTTGTTGAGCTGCGCGGTCTCGACGCCATCGGGCTCACTACGGCCAGCACCTGGTTTGAAGTCGACATTGTGCTCAGTGAAGCCTGGTCATCCGATCTGCCTTTTGAGACAGAAAACTTCCGGCTGCACTGTGCCCCGGTCATCAATCTCTTTACCCTGGAAGCCGATCCGCTGACGCTTGACCCGCTGGATAACGAATACCTGCTCAGGCCGCTGCGTCTTCAGGATGGTCACACCGAGATTTACAGCGTCGATAACATCCATGGGGCGGTGAAGAATGGCAAACACCCCTATGTACCGTTCACCAGCTTCAGGCACCGGGGCGGTATGATGCGCCACGATGCCCCTGAACGCTATTTCCATACCCGCGTGAAACGCGGCCCCTCTGGCCTGTATGACACCTGGATAATTCTCGGGGGGCGCTCGTTCGAGCTGGAGCAGCTGTCCGAAAAGCCAGAATCCCTTTCGATGCGAATAACCGGTACCAACGGGCAGCTTCCGCGTAAGGCGCTGGAAAGTACGCTCCTGGACAGGGTGGTCAAAACCGGCAAAGTGCCCGTCAGGGTACTGAACGTCACAGCACCGACGATGCCGCTATATCCCCCTGCAAACGATCGTTTTCACTGGCGGGTGATGAGTCACCTCGGATCAAACTTCCTCAGCATGATGGACAATCCGGAGGTTCTGCGGGGAACGCTGGCGCTCTATGACTGGACCGACGATGAAATGAACCGCCGTCGGCTTGAAGCAATCGTCGCCGTGAAGCACACCCTGATCCGCCGTTTTGAGAAGGGCTTTATGCTCCGGGGCGTGGACATTGAGGTCACGCTGAATATGGATAATTTTGCAGGCGAGGGCGATGTGAATCTCTTCGGGGAGATGCTGCACCGGTTCTTCGCGCTCTATGCCGATATTCACCTCTTTAACCAGCTCACGCTGGTGCTGCAACCGACAGGGAAACGACTGAGATGGCGCGAGAATCACAGCCAGCACGTACCAGGCTGACGCTGGCCCTTAACAAAGATATCTGGCGGGCCAATTTTTATCGTTTCTGCCAGCTGCTGGAACAGGAAAATCCGGACGCGCCGAAAATGGGCACCACCAGCCATCCGGGCGACGATCCGGTACGATTCAGACCCTGGCCTGGTATGGGTTTCCCGGTCAGTACCCTGAAAGCGGTGGAGACCGACGAAGACCATCCGACATTACCCCCAACGGTCCGCACGACATTTCTCGGGGTGTATGGCGTGGACTCCCCTCTGCCGACATCCTACCTGGATGACATTGCGCAGCGCCGCGAAGGACATGAGGCGGTCACCTCATTCCTGGACATTTTCAGCCACCGGATCACCACGCAGTATTACCGGATCTGGCGAAAATACGCCTGGCCGGCGACCTTCGAGGCCGGTGGCCAGGATGCCACATCACAGTGTCTGCTGGGGCTGGTGGGCCTCGGTATACCGGGCACGGCGGAACATGTGGCAACCCCCGTTTCCCGTTTCCTGGCCCTGCTGGGCACCATGCGTTTGCCCACGCGCAATGCGGAAGGCATTCGGGCGCTGGTGAGCCTGCTGGCACCGAACACCCGGGCATTTATCACCGAACCCGATCCGGTTAAGGTCCATATCAATAATCGCAGTGGGTTGGGGGCCGAAAACCGCATCCGTCTTTCGCAGCGGGCCACGCTCGGCAAAACGGCAAAGGAAGCATGCAGCCGGGTACTGGTGAGCCTGGATACTGAGGATCCGCACGAGGCGGAAGGCTGGTTACCCGGTGGCGTCCTCCATACTGATTTGCTGGTCCTGCTGCGCGTCTATCTCGGCTACCGTAGCGACGCCCGACTGCGCCTCACCGTACCCGTGCGGTTGTTGCCTGAGCCCCGCCTTGGCAAAGGCAGGCGTATCCAACTGGGCCGTACCGGTTTGTTGGGTCTGAAAGCGGGCAAACTCAGCAATAGCCGGGAGAGTCTGACCGTCAGTCTGGGCTGCTATGAAGGGCTGCAATGTTCTGCGCTACCGCCCGCTGAAGACGGGCATTACCGCTTCGACTAATCACGTACTCCCACTTTCACTAAAGGAACTTTTGAATGGCAACAGTAACCCGCTGGTGGGCGCTGACGCTTATTGCCTGTGGTCTGCTCGCAGGCTGCGGTCTGACGCAGACCGTCACGGACGGTACGGTCAGCATCACGAAATCCCTCTTCTACAAGAAAATTAAAACACTGCATCTGGATTTTATCCCGCGCACGGCCATTAACGCCGATGGCGCACAGACGCCGCTGGCGACAATGGTGCGGGTTTATCAGCTCAGGGATCGTAAAGCGGTTGATGCCGCCGATTATCAGACGCTGCTGCGCAATGCCGATACGGTACTGAAGGACGACGTACTGGCGTCAAAAGAGCTGCTGGTGATGCCCAACGGCAGCGTGACGCTCAATATGCCTATGGATGAAAATGCTCAGTTCGTGGCGGTGGTGGGGCTGTTTAACCGGCCGGATCAGAAGGACAACCGCTGGCGCCTGGTACTGACCCGTGACGACCTCGACCCGGACAAACCCCGCACAATTGAACTGGGTGATGGCTGGCTCGGCCTCGTGCCGGTAAAGGAGTGACGTGATGGATAACAGGTCAGCGCTTTTTGACGGACAGACCCGTTACTTTCTGGATATTAATGACAGTTCGGTGAAGCCGGATGTTCTGCGCTTTCGTGGCAGGGAAGCACTGAGCGAGCCATTCAGATGGGATATCGAGTTCACTTCCCCGGAGGCGAACATCCCCCCGGAACAGGTACTGATGAAATATGCCTCTTTCCGGATGCGGAGCGGTAAAAGTGTTCACGGCATGGTGACCCGCCTGGAATGGCTTTCATCCTCAAACGACCAGTCCCACTACCGGCTTACGCTCAGTTCCCGCCTGGCGCTCCTGGGTTACACCCGACAGTGCGCGGTATATCAGAACCAGTCCGTTCCTGAGGTGGTTGAGCAGGTGCTGCGCAAACACGGACTTGAAGGCCCGGACTTTGAGTTTCGCCTGGAACGCACCTATCCGGCACGGGAGCTGATTACCCAGTGGCGGGAAACGGACCTGCAGTTCATCCAGCGGATTCTGTCGGAGGTGGGGATTTACTGGCGTACGGAGATGGACGACGTGCGTGGTCTGGATAGGTACATCTTTGCCGACAGCCAGCTGAACTATCAGTTTGATGTGCGACTGCCCTACAGCGAGCCATCGGGTCTGTATGACGGCGCGGCAGAATCAGTCTGGGATGTCCGAACCTGGCACAACATCGCCATCGGCACCGTCGTCACGCGTGATTACAACTACCGGACTGCCAGCACGCCGATGGATTCGACGGTCAGCGTGCGTAACGATGCGGTCACCACCGGGGAGCATTACCGCTACGCGGCACCGTATCGTGAAGCGGATGATGACGCAAACCCGGAGCCGGAAACCGAATCTGGCGCGTTCTGGGCCCGACTTCACCACGAGCGGGAGCTCAACAGGTCGGCCCGTATTCACCTGTTCAGCAACGCCGCCCATCTCACGCCAGGGCAGGTGCTGGAGCCGCAGGGCGATGTTATTGCCGCCCTGAAAGAAGGCGTGATCCTCACCCTGGTGACCTTCCGGGGGGCCCGGGATTCCCGCCTGCATGTGTCGGTGTGGGGCCTGCCTTACACCGAACGTTACTGTTTCCGCCCGGCGGAAATGCCGCGTCCGGTCATCCCGGGTACGCTTCCGGCCCGGATCGAAAGTCGCGAAAAAAATGATACCTACGCACACCTGGACGAGCAGGGGCGCTATCGGGTGAAGCTGGACTTCGACCGGGAGGGGACGGAACCCGGTTACGGTTACCTGTGGCTGCGAATGGCGAAACCTTATGCCGGTGAAACACTGGGCTGGCATACGCCGCTCACCGACGGGACGGAAGTGGCGATAGCGTACAGCAACGGCGATATTGATCTGCCGTACATCGCCTGTGCGCTACACGACTCCGAACATCCTGACCTTGTTAACCGGGACAATCACACCCGCAATATCCTGCGGACTCCGGCGAACAACAAACTGCGGATGGAAGACAGGCGCGGTGAGGAGCACATCAAGCTCGCCACGGAGTACGGGAAAACACAGCTCAAAACCGGGCACCTTGTGGACAGCCAGGGGCAACGTCGCGGTACGGGCACAGAGTTGCGCACCGATGAGTGGGGAACCCTGAGAGCAGGGAAGGGACTCTTTGTCGCTGCGGATGCTCAGGCGAAAGCCCAGGGTGATGCTCTGAATATGGATACAGCGCTGAGGGAAATCGACAGGCTTAATCAGCAACTGCAACAGCTGGAAATGGCCGCAGAACAGGCGCAGGCGCTGAAGGCGGATGTCGACAGCCAGATACAGATGTTTGAGCAGCGGCTGAAACCGCTCAATGAAGCGGTGCTTTTCTCGGCCCCGGAAGGCATGGCCATGACCAGTGGTGAAGATATGCAGCTGGCCGCTGGCCGGAACCTGGCGGTTAACTCCGGAGAAGACTTCAGTGCTGGCGTGATGGGCAATATGACCGCTCTGGCCGGAGAGAAGCTGGGACTGTTTGCCCGGACGGGGCAAGTCAGCCTGAAATCCGGAGAAGGGCCAATAGATGTCCAGGCGCAGAACGCCAGCATGCGGTTGTTTGCTGAGAAGAAGCTGACGCTGAGCTCAGCGAGTGACATCTCCTTTGCCGGAAAAAAACGTATCACGCTGATCGGCGGCGGAAGCTATCTGCGACTTGAGGCCGGAAAGGTCGAGTATGGTACGACAGCGACGTATATACGGAAGGTGAAAAGGACTATGGCGGCGGGGGCGGCGAGTATGCCGTTAAATCTGCCTGTGATGCCACTGGTTGATTTATTCACCTCTCAACCGATCAGTCAGAACCTTAAGCCGGTGCTCCGTTTGTCTGATGCGCCAGGAGTAAACGGACTCGCACAATCAGTACGTCAGTGGCAAATCGTCGAGGCAGACTCTTACATGCAGGCCATTACTACCGATGAAGTCCTTATGAACGGACAAACGGACGATGCTGGCAATGTACTCCAGTCAGAAACACAACAGGCGCAACTGATAAAACTGGCATCACAGTATTCGTCCCGTTTATGGATGGTTGCTGGTGACCGCGCGCACAGGTTGTATTTCAATATGATACCTGCCGATACAGGCAGTGATGCAAAGGACTTCTGCGCACAGGATGCAATGGGATTCCATCGCATGTTCAATTCGGTCTCTGACAACATTCAACCTGGAGAAAAGTTGAAACAATGTATACAGGATGAACAACAGATTAACGGGGCAATACTCGATTCACTCAGGGAGGAAAAATAAGATGGCAGTGCAAAAACTTGATGATGGCATGAATCGGGGGAGTGTGTATTTCGATGACAAAAGCGACAAGAGCTATACAGCCACGTTAACTCACAACCATTGGGTACATTACACCAGTGGCCTGGAGCGTCAATCAGAAAACTTTGCCGAGTATACCGAAGGTAATGCGGTGCAGGCTTTCCTGGGGGGAAAAGCCTATTTTACTGCGTTACTGACTGCCTTTAAACAGGCCCAAAAATGCATTTACATCACAGGCTGGCAGGTTAACTGAGATGTCCAATTAGCGGAAGGGGTTCGCCTGGTGGATGCATTACTCGAAGCCGTAAAGGTTTCACCAGAGCTGCAGGTGTACATTATGCCGTGGAATAACCCCTCACAGGTAGAAACCTATTCGGCGGCAACAGAGCGGGTATTTGCTGCGATGAATACCCATCTCGGAAGGCAGGCTTTTTATGTTCAGCGTGCGGGCTCTAAATCCGGAATGATGTTTTCGCATCATCAGAAATGTGTGATTGTCGATGAAAAACTGGCATTTGTCGGCGGAATTGACCTGGCCTATGGACGCTATGATGACCATTATGGTTTGCAGGCAAATGCAGACGGACGACAGGGCATGAATATGTACAATTCGTGTATCCCGCCTGTTTCCCGGCAAAACAGTTATAACCCCATGGAGGAATATGTCATCCCGACAGGGAGTTTCCAGAGGGATAACCAGCAGGATGAACGGCACAAAGCCGAACGTCGGCAGGCTGACAGTGTACAGCACATTATTGATAACGTGCTCGCCCATAAGCTCTGGCAGTCATCCGCTACGTCAAAGGACAGTACCTGTCTGGACCCGACGGTCCAGCCCCGGATGCCCTGGCAGGACTACCAAATGCAAATTGACGGGCCAGCGGTCTATGACCTGGTGCGCAACTTTGTGTTTCGCTGGAACAGTTATAGTCACCCCTATCCGGATCATTCGCTGAAAACCTCTGTTCCTGAACTGGAGGTTCCGGCAGCATCGCCACAGAAAAAAGGCAGCTGCCAGGTGCAGGTGCTGCGCAGTGCCTCACTCGACATGCGTAAAGATGAACATAAACGTATGCCGGACAGCGCACCAAAGGCCAGGCTCAAACAGGATGATATCCTGCGCAGTATCCACCTGCTTATCAGCAAGGCGGAGCACTATATTTATATTGAGAATCAGTTCTTTGTCTCGGCGTTTGGGGCGTCGTCTATTGACCCTGAGAGTAAGTTAAGTCCGGTGGCCTAAAGCATTAGTCCTTCCTTGGATACTTGGGCAACCCGGCTCTTGCCTGATGATGAAACACCGCAAAATCCGGTGGCGGAATGGCTAGGAGACCGGATTAAACGGGCAGTCTTTAGTCATATGCAGCAGGCGTTCCATGTGTATATTGTACTGCCGGTGTATCCTGAGGGGCGGCTTGATGATCCGGCCATTGTGGCGCAAATTCATTTAACCCGACAGTCGTTGGTCTTTGGTTCGCAGAGCCTGCTTAACCGTATTCGCCGTAGCTTATGGGTAAAACAACAACTTGAACTACAGACGGTCCCGCGAAGGGAGTGGTGGAAGAAAATCACTGAACTGGAAGAGCAGTGCGGCGATAAGTATAAAACCATTCCACTGGAAGCATGCAATGAGTATGTGACGCTGCTGAATCTGCGCGACCACGTTGAACTAAACGGCAGGGCGGTAACAGAGCAGATATATGTCCACAGTAAACTGATGATTGTCGATGACCGCTATGTTCTGGTGGGAAGTGCGAATATCAATGACCGGAGTCTGCAAGGTGACCGGGACTCCGAGCTGGCGGTACTGATATCCGATACAGCCCATTGTTATACGGACCTGGATGGGACGGGCGTTGCTGCACCGACCCGAAACTTTGCGCGCGAATTGAGACAAAGTGCATGGCGTAAATGGCTGGGCAGCGCAGCGGGAGAGTGTGCAGATGTGCTGGATAAACCGGCACTGAAAAAAGGCTGGGAGAAGATTCAGATGTTGGCGAAAAAAAATGCTGAGACCTATGAAATAGTGTTTGATTTTATTCCGAAAAATTATATTGACAGCAATCCCTATCCTGCTGAAATAACACCTTCTGTTTCTGATACCGAAAGCACAAAAACTAATGAAATACCCGCCTCAATATGGCCTGTAATGAACACGGGTGACAAGATTAAAAGTTTTGTAAGAAGTAGCATGCCCTTCTCAGAGATTTTTTGACGAAATTATAAATTTCAGAACGACGGTTCCCTGCATGCAATTAAAGGTTATTTCACTGCTCTGCCTATATACTGGACCGAAGGAGAGAATAACATGATTCGATATAATATGCGGCTCATTGCCAGCAATGCTGTATCTGCTGACGATACACAGCTGTTAGCGGATAACAGTGCCGGTGATAATAATGAGGTAAATCAGGCATGAAGGGACTACCACCACTTGTTATACTTGGTTGCCTTGTTTATTCTGATTGTATTATTGCACAGGAATGGAAGGGTGAGTGCATTGGTTATTATCAGTTGCTGTTGCCTGATGGCTTGGAGGTGGCTTTATATCCCGTGAATTTAATCATTGACCCACTCGCAAATCCAGCGCGGCAAAAAAACACGTTGGTGTCGCGTTATTTGTTTCCAAAAATATCTTTCAGTGAAAATCGATATCAGAGTAATGGTGACACAGTTCAGGCACAATTCTCAGTATTCCATTATGCAGATTATGACGTTGTAGTTTCCTCTGAAAACAAATCGACTATCGATTTGCTGAAATATGAAAAGGAATTTAAAGAGCGTACTGACAATCGAATACAGGACTACTGGGATAAAAGGAACCACAAATTATCAATGAAACTTCCAGTATTACCAAAAGATATTGCTGAAAGATCACTTGCGTACAGTATCGATAACTACGACAATGCTTTTTCAGCCACTGATTCGGGTGGTTATTCTTTATTTGTAAACAATGGCACCAGACTGTTTATTTTTAAAAAGGCAGATAAAGTACAATCACTTGATGAGCAACTGAACAAAAGCAGACCTGAGATGCTTTCATTGCTTAAACGTTTTCAGCCACGCAAACTCTACGAAGTTCCGGCAAAACAGGGGTTCTGTTTACCCTATGGTTTTATCGCCGGGGATTCCGGACATGAAAAACGCAATATGGCCGTCACTTACCGTCTGAAAAATCACCCAGATGTGACCATATTTTTCCAGGACCTGGGGATGATGAATCCGCAGGCAGGAGAAGAAGACGACCTGAATGAGAAGGATTACATGGCCTGGCTGTGGAGCTGGGATTTCCAAGCGGGAGCAACTTCAAAAGAGCTGATAAAACCAAAGTGGCGCTCAATTAAGATGGATGGTCGTGACGGGACCGGAACTTTTGTTAAAGGCACATACAAAAATGTTCCAGTATATGACTATAAAGGTCATGTGAGTAACCGGATGAATTATATTAACTATGGCTATGCGGCTTATGTGCAGGGCAATCATAAAGCCAGAAACCTGGAACCAGATTTACTGCTCTATGTTATGCAGGACAGCCGTCAGCTTAAAAATCAGCCGCCAATGGATAAGGACGAAATAGAAAAAATGGCTGAACATATTATCAGTTCGATTAAGAGAAGGTAATCCATTGATTATTAGCTCCGCAATTTTCTATTCCTTTATTTTCACCCAGTACTACTCTTATGACGTGGGTTTATCAGCTCAGGGATCGTAAAGCGGCTGATGCCGCCGATTACCAGACGCTGCTGCGTAATGCCGATACGGTACTTAAAGACGACGTACTGGCGTCAAAATCGCTGCTGGTGATGCCCAAAGGCAGCGTGACACTCAATATGCCCATGGATGAAGACGCTCAGTTCGTGGCGGTGGTGGGGCTGTTTAACCGGCCGGATCAGAAGGACAACCGCTGGCGCCTGGTACTGACCCGTGACGACCTCGACCCGGACAAACCCCGCACAGAAGCGGTGCTTTTCTCGGCGCCGGAAGGCATGGTCCTGACCAGCGGGGAAGATATGCAGCTGGCAGCCAGCCGGAACCTGGCGGTAAACGCCGGAGAAGGCTTCAGTGTTGGAGTGATGGGCAATGCGACACTGCTCACCGGTGAGAAACTGGGACTCTTTGCCCGCACCGGTCAACTGAGCCTGAAATCCGGAGAAGGACCAGTAGATGTCCAGGCGCAGAACGCCAGTCTACGGTTGTTTGCTGAGAAGAAGCTGACGCTGAGCTCAGCGAGTGATATCTCCTTTGCCGGGAAGAAGCGTATCACGCTGATCGGCGGCGGAAGCTATCTGCGACTTGAGGCCGGAAAGGTCGAGTATGGTACGACGGCGTCGTATATACGCAAAGTGAAGCGGACTATGGCTGCGGGAAGTAATTCTCAGACTCCAGAAATCCCATTTTTACCAGGGCCTGGTGATGTTTTTCGAAGGAGTTTTATTCTTGTTGATGATAGAACTCAAGAACCAATATTAGATATGAATTGACCTCACCTACAGGTTCTGTCGTTAAAGGCGTTTCATGCGAGAAGGGCCTAACAGGTTTTGTTAGTCATCCTGATGAGGCTGAAGTAAAATTAAATATTCTTGAACAAAATTCATTATTTATAGGGTGATTTTGTGTCCAATGTAAAGATTAGATCAAAGTTAACAAGCGAAAATGAAAACAAACAAACGGTCCCGGTCAAAATCTTCAAAATAACTGACATCCCAGATGTGATGGAGAAAAAAGATTGGACGGTGTCAGCACGTTTCATGCGAAAATGGTTCAATGACCCATTTTACGAAATGACATCCAAAGAGAAGCTAAATAAAGTTGATATGAATACTGTGGACAAACGCCATGTCATTGAAGATTTGGATTTTGATTGGTTGTTAACTTCTTCGTTACGAATTAAACCGATTTACGATAATTTCGTGAGGCAAGTTTCGAATGTTATTGAGTATAATGACTACTTGGGGAGAAAAAACAAATATCACAGCAGTTGTCTAATGGCCTTTGTTACATAATTAACAGGCTGGATGAATCAGGTCTTTTTGTTAACGACGAAATAAAGGAATGTTATTTAAATTATGGCAACCTGTCAGCAATAGAGCTTGATAAAATAAGTCAGTTTAACTTTATTAAAATTGGTAGTACATTGTGGGAAAAAGCAACAGATACCCTGGATGATGTGTATGGTGCCCTTGGTTCTTTTATAATCAAAATTGCATTTACAGATCTTACTGTCACCAGAGATACTGATGGTTTCATGAGATTAGAAATTAAAGAACTTGGATTGTACGTTAGGGATACATACGAGTTTATGAATGATGGTGATGATCAACTGTTAGGTTATTGGGGGGAGAAGGGTGTCATCAAACCTGGGGTGATGAGTGAATTATTGGGAAAAGAATATCTTGATGAAGACGGCTGTAGATACTTTAGAGTTACTAACTCATCTTTTGTGAGATACAGGGAAAAATATAAAAGCGAAAATAAAACTGAAGATTTTTTCGTATACTCGACGGTAAAAAAAATCCCTGCAAACATTATTATTCATTTGAATAAGATAGATATGGAGGAATATATTTACTGGAAAGAGGAAAATGTTAATGCATAGATTTATAAAAAAATATTCTGCTTCATGTTGATATCAGTTCTCTTCTTTTTCGTTTTGTTAATGGCGATTAAGATCATGTCTTATCAAAATGCATTAAAGAAAGATTCTATATGGAATCGTGATAATAAATGCGAACTGATTACTTATATTCCTGACTATCGACCACATGGTGGTATCGGGAGAGTGTTGCGGTTATTTTCCAACCAATCATTTTTTGTCGTATATGATGCTAATGGGAATAAAATTAAAAGCTCAGCATGGTACTTTTGGCAAACTCAGTTCTCAGACTCGGTTGCACCAGAATGGCACGGGCAAAATGCAGTTTATCCAACAAGCGAAGGATGGGCAGGATGGAAAATTCCAGAGTGTGGCTAAGATAATTTCCTCACAAATTCCTGTATAGTTAAAATATTTTGGCAATTCAGTAGGTCAGGTTAAAAAATAATAAACAAGCATTCCCGTATATGGAAATGTGATAAAGGTATTAAGCGGTAGTATGTAACGAGGACGAATAAACGTGCATAGAACCATTAAATTGCTCCTGAAAATGGCACTTTGGAGTTTCATATCATTATCTTCCATCCTTTTTTCTATAAAGATACTGGCTTATATAAAAGCCACACCTGGTGAAAAATGTGGAATGAAAACAACACTTGCTATGCCATCACTTACATTCCTAACTACAAGCCTTTTGGCGGCGTAGGACGGGTATTACGTCTTTTTTCAAATCAATCATTTTTCGTCGTCTATGATAAAACGGGAGAAAAAATAAAAAGTTCAGCTTGGCATTTTTGGGAATATCAGTTCTCTGATTTAGTTGCACCTGGATGGTCAGGCATCGATTTTCTTTACCCATCTGACAGCGGGTTTTCAGGCTGGACTTTACCTGAATGCAAAAAAAATAAAAAATCATAGCAAAACTAATAATATCCTTCCTTGGATGTACCATCATCCTGGTAGTGCATCATTTGGGTTACGACTGGTACATGACATACTTTACACCAAGTAAAAGGAGTTAAAGAAATATGGCATCTGGAAAGAACAGCATAATCATACTGGCATTTATATCTTCAATTATAGTTATGATGGGGGGTATTCTTTAGCATCACGGGTATATGAACAGACATTCATTGTTTCTTCCCATCGAACTGTCGGAATGATATTCATATCGTTCTTCTTTATGTTTATCGCGGCCCCAACTTTACTCTTGACTTTGCTTTCACCATTAAGGGTGAATTTAACTATCTTTGCACTTACAATATCATATCTATTTTATGAGTGGTTTTCTTTACATCCATTACGTGTAGATCTTATGGGGGGGGGTTATAATAAGTTATTTGTACGTATCACTCATAAAAAATATTTCCATTCTTCGCGTACGAACTCTAGAGTTTAATATGGATAGAAAATCCCCATCTTTATACGAAATTCTCACCGGAAATTTCACTGGTGACCTTTCTCTTGAAGTTGTAAATGAGGAAGATCAGGTCATTCTATCAGTACTGGATAACATCCAACGTATTTTGAACGCCCGGGCCGGTACCGTATCCCATCTACCAGATTATGGTTTGCCGGATATGACCAAAATCCTCCAGGGTATGCCGGGTACAGCCCATGAGCTGATGGGAACCCTGTCAGCTGTACTGCTCAAATATGAACCACGGTTGCAGAAGATTGACGTGATTCTGCTCGAACAGGATATTCCCGGCGAACTGCGCTATGCCATTGACGCGGAACTGAAAGGTATCGGGCTGGTGCGCTACGGCACCGAATTTATGCCTGAGGGCAGGGTGCTTATCCGCCACCTGAAACAGCAGCAGTACCTGGAAGTCCGTTCTTCCCTCTAGTTTTTATTCTGGCTGAAACCATCATGACTACTCCTCCTGAATGCCACCTTAAAACCGGCGGCGACCCGCGCACGCTTGCGGATTACGCGCGCCTTCGCGATGAAATGAATAAACTGACCCATCCGGCGCGCCCGGACGTCAACTGGCAGCACGCGGAAACACTCTGCCTGTCGCTGTTTGAGCACAACGGCGTGGAACTGCAGACTGCCACCTGGTATACGCTTGCCCGAACCCATCAGGCCGGGCTAAACGGGCTGAATGAGGGGCTGACGATCCTGGTCGCGCTGGTCTCCCGGCAGTGGGGCAATGTGTGGCCGCAGCAGACGGCGGTGCGAATGAAAATACTCAGTTCGCTCAGTAAACGGCTGCAGCTGGCGATGCGTACTCTGCCGCTGACCTCTATAGACCTGAGACAGCTTTACCAGGCCGAAGCGCACCTGGCGGCGCTGGATGATGTACTGCAGCGCCTGGAACTCCAACATGTCAGCCAGCTTGACGCCCTGTATACCCTGATGCACAACACGGCGGTGCGGCTGGAAGACAGCGAAAATAAAGAGGAGACCGCGCTGCAAACGGGCGCCGCTATGCCTGAACCTTCCTGCGCCAGCCTCCCTGAACCGACCGTGCAGATGAAATGGGTCTATGTCGCCGAGCCGGCACCGCGGCCGGAAGCTGACGCGGTAACGGCATTCCCGCCGTCCGCGAAGCCCTGGAAACCTTTTGCCGCCGGGATGCTGACCATGCTAGCGCTGGCCGGAGCCGCGGCGGGAGGATGGCTGGCAATGCGTCCGTCCGAAACGGCGCTGCGGCAGTTTACCGCCATGCTTACCCCATTACCCGCGGCGCTTTCTGCCGAGCAGCTACGGTCGCTGCGACAACACACCCCTACGCCGGAGACGGGTATAAAACAAACGCAGCAGCGGCTGGGGCGGGTTTTTCAACTAAAAACAGACCGGGGGGTATGGCAAAC
>OAVE01000205.1_pt1 | contig 28584 bp, 28 predicted proteins | sample 1476361 | NCBI WGS metagenome assembly OAVE01 (sample SAMEA2580078, study PRJEB22360) | human gut metagenome | biome: human gut; feature: human-associated habitat; material: faeces | place: Denmark | collected 2008/2010
CCGGTCAACTGGCTGGGCTACGGCCCGCACGAGAACTATCCGGACCGCCGCACCAGCGCCTGTTTCTCCCGCTGGCAGCTGCCGCTGGAAGAGATGACCACCCCTTACATTTTCCCGACGGAAAACGGCCTGCGCTGCGATAGCAAGGCGCTGGACTGGGGGCGCTGGCACGTAGGGGGCGATTTCCACTTCTCCGTCCAGCCCTATAGCACCACGCAGTTAATGGAGACCGACCACTGGCACCGGATGAAGCCAGAAAAAGGCGTCTGGATTGCGCTCGATGCTCAACACATGGGCATCGGCGGCGACGACTCCTGGACACCCAGCGTGCTGCAACAGTGGCTGTTGCTTGAAAGACAATGGCAGTATCAGTTAACGATTCACTTCCAATAATAATCGGGGGCGAAAGCCCCCAACCTGACAGGCATAATAATATGGAATATTCACAATGAAACTCTCTGAACTCGCGCCACGAGAACGGCATAACTTTATTTATTTCATGCTGTTCTTTTTCTTTTACTATTTCATTATGTCAGCCTACTTTCCTTTTTTTCCGGTGTGGCTGGCGGAAGTTAACCATTTAACCAAAACCGAGACAGGGATCGTCTTCTCCTGCATTTCGCTATTCGCCATCATTTTCCAGCCGGTATTTGGCCTGATTTCCGATAAGCTCGGCCTGCGCAAGCATCTGCTGTGGACGATTACGATTTTATTAATCCTGTTTGCCCCCTTCTTTATTTTTGTTTTCTCGCCATTGCTGCAGATGAATATCATCGCGGGCGCGCTGGTGGGCGGTGTATATCTGGGGATCGTTTTCTCCAGCGGCTCCGGGGCGGTAGAAGCCTATATTGAACGCGTCAGCCGCGCCAACCGTTTTGAATACGGTAAAGTGCGCGTCTCAGGCTGCGTCGGCTGGGCGCTGTGCGCCTCCATCACCGGTATTTTGTTTAGTATCGACCCCAATATTACCTTCTGGATCGCCTCCGGTTTCGCGCTGATCCTCGGCGTGCTGTTGTGGGTCTCAAAACCGGAGAGCAGCAATAGCGCTGAGGTTATTGACGCCCTGGGCGCCAACCGTCAGGCCTTCTCAATGCGTACCGCCGCCGAGCTTTTGCGGATGCCGCGCTTCTGGGGCTTTATTATATACGTGGTTGGCGTCGCCAGCGTCTATGACGTTTTCGACCAGCAGTTCGCCAACTTTTTTAAAGGCTTCTTCTCCAGCCCACAGCGCGGCACCGAAGTCTTTGGCTTCGTGACCACCGGTGGGGAATTACTCAATGCGCTGATCATGTTCTGCGCGCCGGCGATTATTAACCGAATTGGCGCCAAGAATGCCCTGTTAATTGCCGGGTTGATTATGTCAGTGCGAATTTTAGGCTCGTCTTTCGCCACCTCGGCGGTGGAAGTCATTATATTAAAAATGCTGCATATGTTTGAGATCCCGTTCCTGCTGGTCGGCACCTTTAAATATATCTCCTCGGCATTTAACCCAAAACTCTCGGCGACGCTGTTCCTGATCGGCTTTAATTTATCGAAACAGCTTTCAGGCGTGGTGCTCTCGGCGTGGGTAGGACGGATGTATGATACCGTCGGCTTCCATCAGGCTTATCTGATCCTGGGCTGTATCACCCTGAGCTTTACCGTTATTTCGCTGTTTACCCTGAAAGGCAGCAAAACGCTGCTGCCGGCCACGGCATAACACCAGGCCGCCGGAAAGCCTCCGGCGGCGATTCGTTTCCGGGCCGGATTAGGCCCGTGCCGCTAGTCGGCGATCCGCGTTTCCCCGTCGCGATTTTCCAGCCCGTAAAGTCGTGCTTGCGCCATGGACGAAATTAGCTCCGCCAGCTCGGCGGAGTGGCTGGTCAACCAGATTTGGCTATAGCGCGAAGCTTCGACAATGAGCCGGGCCAGCGCGGGAAACATCTGGCGATGCAGGCTGTTTTCCGGCTCGTTAATGGCCAGAAATGCCGGAGGACGCGGGCTCAACAACGCCACCGCCAGGCACAGGAAGCGCAGGGTGCCGTCGGACATCTCCGCCGCCAGTAAAGGCCGCCAGACGCCGTTGCGGCGCATCTTTACCGAGAAACGCGAGTTTTCGTTTTCACAGTAGAAGGTACACTCCGGAAAGGCTTCGCCGAGGATCTCATGCAGCAGCTCTTCGGCGCCGATTTCCACGATGGTCTGAAAGGCGGCGGCGAGGTTGTGTCCATCGCTGTCGAGCACCGGCGAGCGATAGCCGACCGTCGGATGGCGCAGCGGCGAGAGCCTGCCGATATTGAATTCGTGATAAAAGCGCCAGCGGCGCATGGTTTCCCTGACCCGCGAGACTTCCGGAAAGCGATGCGGCTCGCCCAACTGGCCAAAAATCGATTCGTTCTCGTAAATCGCGTCGGTAAAGGTGCTGCGCTCCCCGTTGACGTCGACCAGGAACGCGGCCTGATTTTTACGCTCCAGCACGCGCGATGACGGGCGTCGGGAAAATCCCGCCAGCCAGATCGACTCCTCTTTAACGATCGGATCCAGCTGAAACTGGGTGGGATAAGGCAGTTTTTCCGGAAAACCCACCTGCAGCTGGTAGTCAAACTCATCGGTCAGACAGCCAATCTGCAACCGTCGCGGAAAGCGGTCGGTCGGTGCGCTCGGCCCGCACCACATAATATTTTCCAGACCGCCCTCATCGCTGATATAGCCGGAGAACTTCCCGTCGGCGCAGGCGGTTAACAGGTGGATGGCTTTGTAGATATTGGATTTACCGCAGCCGTTGGGGCCAAAGACGATATTCAGCGCCCCGAGTTCCAGCTCAATATCCCTGACCGATCTGAAATTTTTTATCCGGATATGGTTAATCATAGATTCCCGAAACTGAGAAAAGCGTTTTGCGCTACGGTGTCGGAGGCACAAGAAAAACGAAATATGATCCGACCGGACGACAGATCGCCGCCCGGCACCGGCTCAACTGAAGAATTTTTTCATACCGCGGGTTAGCGCCACGCGTTTGAGTTTGTCCGTATCCTCATGGCTCTCGTTGAAAACGCCAAAAAAATAGCATTCATCATCAATGGTTTGCGACACGATCCTGTAGCTCAGCGGCTGGCCGGATTTCGCACCGTACTGCGCAGGGGTCACGGAAACCTCCGTCGCGTTATCGGCAACGCTAACCATCAGGCCGTCGCCCTTCCCTCCAACCAGCATCACCTTAATTAACGGGTGCACCATGTCCCTCCCGGGTTGAGGTCAATGATTAATTGTCGATGGCCTTGGGCTGGCAGTTGGCCGTTGAGCCGCTGTGGCCGGACTTGTCTTTAGCAGAGACCGGCTGAGCGCCCTCTTTGCCCACAACGGGCGGTAACGGCACACCGTCTTTGTCCACCGCAGGCGGCGCCGTCCGGCAGGTCGCCGTTTTGCTGGCATCTGCGGCCCACGCAGGCGTTTGCAGACTCAGGATCGCCAGGGGAGCAAGCCATATCGCGTTCTTCAGTACATTCTTATAGTTCATACCGGCCTTGAGTTAAAAAATTTCTTTCTTATGCTGCGCTAAGCGCTGATTATTAGTAGCAAAAGCTGACAAATGATGAAGGAAAAAAGAGGAATTGTGAATATCAATAGTTCTTATTTATGAATAGCCACCTTTCCCGCAACGGCGTTTGCGGATCTTATCGCCAGGAATTAACTTAATCAATTGAAATAATGGGGCTGCTACTCATTCTGGCCAGGTTTTTGCGCAATCAACTTAGCGCTTCTGAGGTCGAAACAGCAGCCTGGTTTATATCCCAAACGTTGTAGAAAATTCCTGGAGTGGGCTATACCGCAGGCTGAGCATTGGTACTTCGCCTGTCAGCCACTAGACTTAAATAAGTCAAACGAAAGGAGACTCCCATGTCATCACAAGATTATGAAAACGACGCGCAGAATCTGGCCGACAAAGTCGGTAATAAAGTGAATGAATTTGCCGGGGAAGCCCAGCAGCAATTTGGTGATGCGGTTGATTCGCCGAAACATCAGCTAAAAGGCGCGGCCCGGAAATACGCCGCTCAGGCTTCGGATGCCGTTTCAGAGGTCTCTGAGCGCGTCAGGGAAAATCCCCTAACCGGGCTGCTGGCGGCCGGCGCCATCGGGCTGGTGATTGGCTTGCTGGCGGGAAGGAAATAACCTATAAGGCCCTTTGGGCCTTAATTTTTGAACCTCAAGCACACCCTTATGCATAAGCCAACTCAGATCGCCACAACGTCAGCAACCTCAAACTGAAAAACGTACGGGTCGGAGAGCAGCTGATACCGCTCATCATCCGCATAGGTTACCGCCACGTGATAGTCTTCACCGGCAAAGGCGATGACGGCATCCAGATTATTCCAGTACGTGGCCAGAAAAAAATGTTCCCACTCCCCCTGCGTTTCCCGCCTGACAAACGCCCCCGCGTTGCCGGTGATGCCCCGAGAATGTTGCACGCCTGTCGCCTGCAGATGAAGCGCAAACGCATCGCCAAACGCCACGGGAACACAGCCGTGCCAGGTTCTGACAATCATCACCAATCTCCATAATCAATTACGCAAAGTGCATTTATAGCAAATAAATAGCAAAAAAAAGAGAATTTTTATGCACTTCATAACAAGCAAACCATACCGCATGGTACATACCCGACATTTGCAGGTATAATCTCACTCATTATTCAGCGGATTCAGATACCAAGATGACAAAACTCACCTTACAAGAGCAGATGCTAAAAGCCGGACTCGTGACCAGCAAAAAAATGGCCAAAGTTCAGAGGACGGCGAAAAAATCCCGCGTTCAGGCCCGTGAAGCCAGAGAGGCGGTGGAAGAGAATAAAAAAGCGCAGCTTGAGCGAGATAAGCAGCTTAGCGAGCAACAAAAGCAGGCCGCGCTATTGAAAGAGTATAAAGCGCAGGTTAAGCAGCTTATTGAAATGAATAAAATCGATATATCCAAAGGCAATATTGATTTTAACTTCACGGATAACAACTTTATTAAAAAAATCGCCGTGGATAAACTGACCCAGGCGCAGCTGATTAGCGGTCGTCTCGCCATTGCCCGTCTGGCTGGTGATAATGACGGTGAGAGCCAATACGCGATTATCCCGGCGAGCGTAGCGGATAAAATCGCCCAGCGCGACGCCAGCAGCATTGTTTTAAACAGCGCGCTGAGTGCGGAAGAGCAGGACGAAGACGATCCGTATGCTGATTTTAAAGTTCCCGATGATTTAATGTGGTAAGCAACGCGGGCCTCCGCAGACCGGAGATTCAGGCGTAGTCTATGCGGGCATTGTGCTTTACGCTGCCCGCGGCAAAAATTGAGTAGATAAACGATTAACCAGGCGGTAACGGCGATGAACGGAACGATCACAACATGGTTTAAAGATAAAGGTTTTGGATTTATCAAAGATGAAAACGGCGATAATCGCTATTTTCATGTGATTAAAGTTGCCAACCCTGAACTGATTAAAAAAGATGCGGCTGTCACGTTCGAACCCACCACGAATAACAAGGGTTTGTCAGCTTACGCGGTGAAAGTCCTGCCGGAAAGCAAATATATCTATATTGCAGGCGAGCGGATTAAGCTTACGTCGATCAAATCTTTCCTGGTATACAGCGAGGAAGAGCCCGCCGATGCCCGCATTGATAAAGAGAATGCGGTACTCTCCGTGGGCCTGTTGATGGGAAATATCAGGCCAAAATCCGCCGCGAAGCCCGGCGAAATGCGCTCGGTGAAAAAGCTGGCTATCACCACCTTCCAGGGGAGCACCCTCATTTTCTCGGAAGATGAGATTGATATTGAGGCCACGGTAAAATTGCTTAAAGTGTAACAACATACAGTGAACCAAACCGGGCTCCGCGCCCGGTTTGAGACTTATGACCCACCCGTTTTCAACATCTGCCCCATATCTCCGCCGGGCGGTGGCTAACCGGTAGCGCCGAAACCCAGGAGGCGAAATTAATTGCAGCGCTGAGCTAAACGCAATATTTATATACGCTCCTGCGCGCGATCGCTCTATCTCCGTAAATTAAATTCCTCAGAATAAGCTAATTCGCATCATGTGTTAAAACCAGGGTTATTATACAGCACAAAGTGAACAGCATTTAGATTCGCATCATTTATCCTCGTAGCCAAAAACAAATTTGGTGATGTTGATGACTGTATTTAAAAGCTTACTCTCCTTTCTTGGTGCGGCTTGCGCCAGCGCATTTGTGGTACTTAGCCTGTGGGTCGATATATACTTTTGGGATTATAATATTTCGGAACTATCACTGACCGAAATTGTACAGGAGTCCGTTTTAACAGCCATCGTATTTATTCATTTCCTGCTTGCCTGGCGGTATAAAGCTATGCGCTACTGTAATATTCTGGTTGGCGGTTTTTTCCTTGCCATGCTAATTCGCGAACTGGACGCCCTTTTTGATCTCATTGCTCACGGTAGCTGGGTATGGTTTGCGCTGATTGCAGCTCTTTTAGCCTTAATTCATCCAGTTATTCATTATCGTCAGACCCTGCACCAGCTAGCACAATATACTCGTACCCCCTGGTACGGCCTATTAATCAGCGGCCTGTTGGCTATTCTGGTCTTCTCCCGACTCTTCGGCATGCAAGCCTTATGGCTGGCCATTCTCGATGGCGGTTACGTTCGGGTGGTAAAAAACGTCGTAGAGGAAGGCTGCGAATCATTCGGTTATATGCTTTGTCTCACCGCCTCGATTGGCTATTTTTGCACTTTTCGCGAAACGTTAGCGCAGAAATCATATTGAACCATCCGCTCTTAACGGCTGTCCCGCAAAACAGAGGTTTTGCCGAGTTGAGGGGGCGAACGCTTCCCTACTCCAGGTTCCTTCTGCCAATCTTGATGGCAGGCGTAACGCCTTGATGTCATAAGTAAGGTAAGTCCTAAATATTCTCAGCGCTTAACTGTTTAATGGTTTTGCCCGCAGCGCGAGGATAAAATTTCGCTGCTATGGTACTGCCTCCATAGCAAATTGCTCACCTGCAGCTCTTGCATACGGTTCGCAGGTGAGCAACCTCACCCGCAGTGAAAAATGCAAATGCGTGCCGGGCATGCCCGGGCACTGCTGCAGAGTAACCTCGCAAATCCTGACGAATCTGAGCATTCCTTTTCGGGAAAAAAGACAAAAAAACCGGGCGCTGTGCCCGGTGTTATTCTACTTTTACTGCTTTGACGGTGAAAACACTGACGTTGACGAAGTTCCCATACGGCCCACTCTAGAACGATGTAAAGTCCTTTTGATCATTTTCACACTTTGCTCCGAAGGTTCCACGAGCGATAAAAAACATTAATATTTAGCATGTTAATAATATTTAGCATGTTAATAATATTTAAGGCCTCAAAACTTCCTCCACAGGAACCAGAGGCAATAAATGGTGCCAGTGGGCATCGTTATGTCCCCACCTCCTGCCTTCATTTGCAGATTTAAAAGCCTCACATAACCGGCAAGCCCACCGTTAACTCACCCCTCAAATGCTTAAAAAACAAGCTTGACACTGTTTTTATATACAGTATAACTAAACTACTACTAACGAGAGGGGGTATGATATGAGTGATTTATCTACTGATGAAAATTTACGTGAAGATTTAAGTTCAAGCGAAGAAGGCAAAGGAACTTCTTTGGTGGCCCATCGCATTAGAACAATACGGGAGGGACTTGATGATGAAGTGAGTGTACTAGACTTCGGGCCGGCGAATCAATTTGGTACAGCCATGATGGCTGCCATTGATTTCGTAATGTCACATGGAGGTGGAACTATTTTTGTTCCAGGTCGTTCTTACATTCTTGACACTACTATTGAAAAGACTCTTACAGCTGATATCCATATTAGGATGTCGAATGGAGCGAATGTTAATATCAATAAAGCTATGGATATGTACTCAATTACAAGTGGTAATAATCAATTCATAATTGAAAATGGGAAAACAACTATCGCTATATTTGAAACGGACCACACTCATGCAGTAGTGAGACTTTCAGGTAAGACTCTACAGCAAAACATAAAGATAATAGGTCACACTTTTCGGCGAGTAAATAATTTCAATTTAGGTTATTTCGTTTATGGCGTAGGATTAAATGCTGCAGAGTTCCTTCAAAACCATATAAGTGCCGCAGTTGTACCATACCATCTTGAATCCTCGGCAGAAAATAGCAGCTCAAGACTTATTGCAAATGCAATGGAAGCAGAAATAACAGGCAATAAAATATATAATGCCTTTAACGTTATTGAGATTATAAACAAGGGTTACTACGGCTGCGAAGGAGTGAGGATTAAGAATAATATTCTGGTTTGTTCCAATAATGCCATTACTGTTATAGCCGATTCATCTCTTCGGTCAGCGTATATGCCTCCGGTGTTTCAGATTATAGGCAATCATATTAATGCATATCGAGCTTTATATGCAGAAAAAATATCGCGCCTTTTTTTCATCCAAAATGACATACAAGCTAAATTCAAGGCAAACGATGCAATACTTGGTGTTATTGAAATCTACTCCACTCAAGGATGGGCTATAACTAACAATGTATTCTCTGCTGTTTCACAAGATGCTTCCGCCAAGTCAAACATTAACCCTCCAATATACTTAGGCAAATTTGACCCAGCCCTCCCAAATGCTTATGGAACGATCGATACGAATACATTTTGGCTTGACGGCATGGTCGAAAAAGTAATTAACTTTGATTCACTAGATGCATATGTAGGTCAGAGTATAAAATACGGCGTAAACACCGCCCAAACATTGGGTGCAATAATTCCCAGAGCATATAGAAGTAAAATTAGTATAGCAGAAATGAATAGCCTTACTGCATATGATGCCGCAGAAGGTCTGGCATATTCCTCGTCAGATTCAAATTATAACTATGATGTCTATCAAGGAATCCTTTACATCAAAGGAAAATCTCCTGCACGAAACATCCATATCATTAGTACAGACGTTTTACCTAATGGTTCTGTCATTAATCAGATAATAGCTGAAAATACTTATGGCAAACAATTAGTAATAAGGCTAACAGCCGCTGAAGTTACCATAGTTCATGGAGAAAACTTAATTGTGCCAGATCAGAGAACCACTAAATTTTGGTTACCCACATATATTATCGCGGAATTTTTAAACAACCAACAATGCCAAATAATTGCTACAAGTGGGGTTTCCGCTCGACATATTGTATCTTCAAATCCTACAGTTGGTGCCAGAGGTTCAGTGGGGGATGAATTTTATGACGCACAGTCAGGTTTATGGAAAAGATATTTTCCTGGAGTTGGCTGGCGTGTGATTCCCACCATGGAAAACAAATAAATCTCGGTTAGTAAAAGTAATGCATTTAAAGGTAGTATATTTTACCAAAATTCCAGCAATGCGTTCTGCATAATTCATTAAAAAACGGAGCTAATATTCAAAATGAATGAAATTACCACAGATAATGATATACATATAAGCATGAGCACTACCTTCCCCGATAACATTGAGGGATTACGTGATATCATAGCTAATGACAGAACACAAACTCACATTAAAGGAGCATTATCAGCTGGTGATGGAGGGGGAGGCCTATGGGTGTTTAACGCGTCCGATTTATCATATGAAGTTACAAATTACCCTCATCTATTCATAGCACCAAACACTGATAAAACAGGTAAATCAGGTAAATCAGGCGCGTGGAGTCTTGATATTGCAGATCGCATCAATGCTATACAGCTTGGTGTCGGCTTAAAAGGACTAGATACTTCAGTAGACATTTCTGACATGATTAAGCCAAAAAAACTAAGAAATCCAAATGATATAAATGAAGTTATTGCATATAACTTAGAATTAGGTAAATATAGTTCTGCCATTTTCGCACGGCAAGCAGTAGAAGCAGCAGTTTTTAACAAATCTGTATTGGACGAAATAGTATTCTGGGCAAACAGTAAATATTACATTCAACTCCCCCCGCGACCTATATATATTACATATTTAAAATATGAGGGAGTTGTACCTAAATTCAAAGGAACTTTTGCAACAAACAGACAACAAGGTACAATGTTTGTTACCTCTGATGCTCTTAGTACCGAACCCGTTTTCAAAGTAACCTCCAGGATGGACATACCTGAAAATAGAGTGACTGGTTTATTCATGGAGGATATATCCACTGTTTCTATGGATTTCTTTTCAGTTCCAAACTACAACACCTTTACAGATAATCGTTCAATAAGAACATGTTATGATTTCAATTTCGCCGGAACACAGGTACATTTAAACAGACTTTACGCTGGTGGGTTTAAACGAGGGTTGATTGCTAATGAGCTCTGGGATGGATTCATTGGAGAAATACGGATTCTTTATTGTTCCGACCCAATAGGCTCTGTACCAGCTGTTTTCTTTGGTTCGAAAAACAATGACAACACTAATAATCTTCAAATTGATCACTTACACGTCGAGTTCTCCCCTTGGTCGCTTGAGTTGGGTTTTTGCGAACACGTAACATTTAACGTAGTAAAATGTGAGAGTTATCGTATTATTGATGCAACTAATTACATAGTAAAAATAAACGCAGAAGCAACCAAGCTAAAAATAAATTCACTTCATGTCACCACTCAAAATGCAACTAAAACACATGCAATATATGATGCTGGACAGTTTACTGAAATTAATACATTGTGGTGTTCTGGTGGACAAAGCTTAGAATTCCCCTACTCAGGCATTCATTGGTATTATGGCGCATCTTTAACCAATTCAAAGAAAGTTATAAAGAACGCCCATATGAATCAAATATATGCGGCTGATGGCACCGATCCGTCCGACTACCCCATTATTTTAGCAAATTATCAACGTTTCGATGGAACTTTGCGTGTATCTGATTCATATAGTTCATCAAAGGGTACATTTGCTAATATCAATACAGGGCTAATAGCAGTGGGTACACAGTGTGAAATATCAGACATACATTTAATAGTGGGCTCCGGTGCAAAATATGCTGGACCTGTATTATTTTTTAAGGGAGATGGGTCTAATGTGGTACGGATAACACAGACTGCAGGCAATAAAATCTTCAGACTTGCCGGCGGAAATAGCTTTAATAATTATATTGGTATGTTTGGTTCACAATTTCAATCCTCCAGCGATGAAGTGATATATACTTATGGTAAACGTATCGTTTTCATTACTTCACCAACTAAAGTATCCCAATTTTATGGTATGGTTGGAGACTTAGTGACTATCATTTCAAATGTCGAAGGAAGCTTTCTAGTATATAGTCCAGATAAAATCATCACTATCAATGGTTCCACCTTAGCAATGATGAAAGGAGTGCCTTATACATTTATTATGACTGCAAATGGAACGGCAGCACAAAAATAAACTCAACGCTTTCAAAAGGAATAATTTCACACCTCTTAAAGGTAACTCAATGCAATTTATTTCAATCAGGCAGCTTTATCTATTTAACTTCTATTACTAGCAAAAATTTATAAATTTTTTTGTCGATGGAATCGCTCTCCTGTAGCAGGCGGCGGCGTGTTTTTATACGCCGCTGTTGACGCGCCTAAAGTATTACTCTCGTTATCTAAATTCAGCGCGTTATCTTTATAACATTGTCTCTGATAATAACATTCACCATTTTGTCAGTGTTTAACCCCTTACTAATTACAAGCATTTAAAGGCTTATTTTGGGGATAAGCTTTTCAGGGAAAAACGCACAAAAAACCGGGCTCTGCTGCGCCCGGTCTTCTTCTGCACTAAACAACGCTCGACTAACTCAGCCCGCGGTTTTCCAGCATCGGCTCAATCTGCGGATCGTGTCCGCGCCACTGGCGATAAAGTTCAGCTAAATCAGTGCTATTGCCGCGAGACAAAATCGCTTCGCGGAAACGCTGGCCGTTTTCACGGGTTAAACCACCCTGCTCAACGAACCACTGGTAGCCGTCGTCCGCCAGCATCTGCGTCCACAGATAGGCGTAATAGCCTGCCGCGTAGCCGCCGCCGAAAATATGCGAGAAGTAGCTGCTGCGATAGCGTGGCGGCACCGCGGCAAGATCCATACTCTCCGCGTGCAGGGCCGCGGCTTCAAACGCATCCACGTCCTCGGGTAGCTTATCCACCGTCACGCTGTGCCAGCGCATATCCAGCAGCGCCGCCGCGAGCAGTTCGCTCATATCGTAGCCTTTATTAAACTTCGCCGCGCGGAACATGCTGTCGCGCAGCGCTTCCGGCATAGCTTCCCCGGTTTGATGATGCCGCGCATAGTGGGCAAACACCTGCGGCTCGCTGGCCCAATGTTCATAAATTTGCGAAGGAAACTCCACAAAATCGCGCGGGGTATTGGTTCCTGACAGGCTGGCATACTTCTGGCTGGCAAACAGGCCGTGCAGGGTATGACCAAATTCGTGGAATAAAGTGATGACCTCATCCCAGGAAAGCAGCGCGCTGTGTCCGGCTTTGGGTTTCTGATAGTTACAGACGTTGTAGATAACCGGATGCTGCGCTCGCAGGGTCGATTGTTCGACAAACACGCCCATCCATGCCCCGCCGCTTTTACTATCCCGCGAGAAGTAGTCGCCGTAGAACAGCGCGATCCCCTCGCCGTTAGCGTCGATAATTTCCCATACCTGTACGTCAGGGTGATAAACCGGAATATCGAATCGTTCGATAAAGCGAATACCGAACAACTGTGTCGCCGTCCAGAACACGCCATCGCGCAGGACGCGGTCGAGGGCAAAATAGGGTTTTAACTGCGCTTCATCGATGGCAAATTTCGCCCTGCGCACCTGCTCGGCGTAATAGAGCCAGTCCCAGGCCGCCGCGCGGAAATCGCCCCCTTCATTATCAATAACCTGCTGGATTTCCGCCAGCTCCTGCTCGGCCCGCGCCCTTGCCGCCGGGGCGATTCGTCGCATAAAGGCAAACGCCTCCCCCGGCGCTCCCGCCATCTGATCGGCCATTGACCAACTGGCAAAGTCGTCCGCGCCCAGCAGCTGCGCTTTACGCGCGCGAATTTCCGCCAGCCGCAGCACCAGCTCGCGGGTATCATTCGCATCGCCCTTCTGATTGCGCGTCCAACCGGCCGCAAACAAGTTCTCTCGCGTCTGCCTCTCCTGCAGCGAGAGCAGCGCGGGCTGCTGGGTGGTATTGAGTAAAGGCAGCAGCCAGCGACCGCTTAATCCCTTATCCTGCGCGGCCTCTGCCGCTGCGCTTATCTCCTCGTCGCTAAGTCCCGCGAGATGATGGACATCCTCCACCACCAGACCGCCAGATTTTACCGCCGCCAGCAGGCGCTGCTGAAACTGGCTTTGCAGCGCTGCCGCTTCGGTATTCAGCGCGCGAAGCGCCGCTTTTTGATCATCCTCAAGCATCGCGCCCGCAAGGGTAAAACGTTGCCAGGTCACCTCCAGCAAACGCCGGGATTCGCTATCCAGAGAGAGCGAATCCCGCTGCTCCCACACTCGCTTCACCCGCTGAAAAAGCGCATCGTTAAGCCAGATATCATTCGCCAGTTCCGCCAGCTCGGCGGAAAACTGCTCATCAAGCGCCTGAATAGTCGGGTTGGTCTCCGCTCCCGCCATCGCGAAAAAGACGTTCGTCACCCGCGCCAGCAGCTGGCCGCTCTGCTCCAGGGCCTCCAGCGTGTTGGCAAAATCAGCCGGCTGGGGGTGATTAACGATGGCGGCAATCTCCGCGCGCTGGCGGCGAACGCCCTCGTCGAAGGCCGGACGGTAATGACTCACGTCAATCACATCGAAACGCGGAGCCTGATAAGGCAGCAGGCTGACGCTGAAAAAAGGATTGTTCTCCGACATCTTCATCTCCTGAATACGATTATTCTGTAAGATTAGGCAACTCATTGATTGACCGCAATGATTACTCTGTTAACCGCCGCGATCGGCCTCCTTTGCCCGATGATTTCCATTACCCGCCACCGGGATCGCGTGCTATGGTATGAAGACACAAAAAGCGTTGAGGAACAGTAAGATGATTATTCTGGTTACCGGAGCAACAGCGGGTTTTGGGGAAAGTATTACTCGCCGTTTTATCGCTAACGGTCACAAAGTGATTGCCACCGGGCGCCGCGAAGAGCGCCTGAAAACGTTGAAAGATGAGCTGGGCGACAACCTTTATACCGCCCAACTGGACGTACGCAATCGCGCAGCCATTGAAGAGACGATCGCCGGGCTGCCCGCCGAGTGGCAGGCGATTGATATTCTGGTCAATAACGCCGGACTGGCGCTGGGTCTTGAGCCCGCGCATAAAGCCAGCCTTGAAGACTGGGAAGACATGATTGATACCAATAATAAAGGGCTGGTTTATATGACCCGCGCCGTCCTGCCGGGGATGGTTGAACGTAACCGCGGCCATATTATCAATATTGGTTCGGTCGCCGGCGCCTGGCCTTATGCCGGCGGTAACGTCTACGGTGCGACCAAAGCTTTTGTGCGCCAGTTCAGCCTCAATCTTCGTACCGATCTTCACGGCACCGCCCTTCGCGTGACCGATATTGAACCCGGCCTGGTTGGCGGCACCGAATTCTCCAACGTGCGCTTTAAAGGCGATGATGCTAAAGCCGAGAAAGCTTACGAAAATACCCAGGCCCTGACGCCGGAGGACGTGACCGAAGCGGTCTGGTGGGTCGCGACCCTGCCAAAACACGTCAACATCAACACCCTGGAACTCATGCCGGTCAGCCAAACTTTTGCCGGGCTGAACGTTCACCGCCAAGGCTAAGCTCTGTGACCCGGCCAGCAGGCCGGGTCTGGGCTGAAAGAGAAAAAACACGTAAAATAGCGCAAATACCTCATAAAAAAGTAATTATCCATGGCCGCAGAAGCACAACTGAATCCGACACAGCCCGTCAATCAGCAAATTTATCGTATCCTTCGTCGGGATATCGTCCATTGTCTGATCCCGCCAGGCACCCCGCTTTCGGAGAAGGAAGTCTCCGTGCGCTTTGATGTTTCTCGTCAACCGGTTCGCGAAGCCTTTATTAAACTGGCCGAGAACGGTTTGATCCAGATCCGCCCGCAGCGCGGGAGCTACGTGAATAAAATCTCTCTCTCGCAGGTGCGCAACGGCTGTTTTGTCCGCCAGGCCATCGAATGCGCCGTGGTGCGGCGCGCCGCCGGGATGGTGAACGATGAACAGCTCTACCAGCTTGAGCAAAATCTAAATCAGCAGCGTACGGCGGTCGAACGCCAGCAGTTAACCGATTTTTTCCAGCTGGATGACGAATTTCACCAGAAGCTCTCGCAAATCGCCGACTGCCAGTTAGCCTGGGATACCGTCGAAAATATTAAAGCTACCATCGACCGGGTGCGCTATATGAGCCTCGATCATGTGACTCCTCCCGATATGATGCTGCGTCAGCATTACGATATTTTCCAGCCGCTGGTCGCCCGTGACCCGGACGCGGTGGAAAAAGCGATGAGCTTACATCTGCAAGAAATTAGCGAATCCGTGCTGCTGGTACGTCAGGAAAATAGCGACTGGTTTAGCGAGGAATAAAATGCGTCGCGGCAGAATATACGGTCTGCCGCTCTGGGTTTATTATGCGGACTATCTGACCACCAGAACCGGTATTTTGGCGTGACGTAAAATCGACTCCGCGTTTGAACCAAGAAGATGAGTTGATATACCCGGTTTACGGGAACCAATAACAATAACGTCAAATTCCTCATTGCTGCTCATGGCCAGGATTTCATCGCGCACGTTGCCAAATACCACTCTGGAATGAATCCGCCCGGCGGGTATCGAGAACAGACGGGATAGGGTCTTCATCTTTTTCTCTGACTCTTCGCGCATATAGGCTTCAAACTTACGGATATCGGCGGCAAAACCGCGTAAAATCGAGCTGCTGCTGTTCGGCAGAACGTTGAGCAGCGTAATTTCCCCTTCATCCGCTGATGCTAAAAACTCGGCATGGCGAACCGCCTTATCGCTTAAATCCATTTCAAAAACGTCTACGGGTAGCAAAATTTTTTTGTACATAGTCCGTTCTCCTTTTTTCTGAGGAAACTTAGTAAGTTAACTCATCATGCCATATTTACTGCAGCAGGAGAACGAATAATCACTCAGATAAATATTTAATTGATTAAAATAAATTCCACTTATTTATACTTAACTGTTGTTAGATAAAGTTATGTATATTCAACGATCTGGATCAAAGTTTATTCCAGACGGGAAATATTTTCAGGCGGGAAAAGCGCCCACTGATAAAGCGCGATGGCAGTGCCGCCGGGAGCGGCGGCACGCGGGCGAAATAGATTAATTTGCCTGAGCCCAGGCCGCTACGGTAGCTTTTGCGCCGTGCGCTTGCAGCGATAAATAAGCGCGAACCACCGCGTTGACGAAACGGCTCTCCTTGGGCAGGCTCAAACCAAAAATAGCCTCAATACCCAGCAGCGCCCGTACGCGTTCTTCGCCGTCTTCGCTGTTCTGAACGGTTTGCGTAATCACCGGCAGCATAGGATCGGAGATTTCAATCGCCTGCCCCTGGTCATCCACCCCGCTCACATAGCGCATCCAGCCCGCGACGCCCATCGCCAGCAGAGGAAAGTCGCCGCCATCCGCCAGGTGCCAGCGAATCGAATCCAGCATCCGCTGCGGCAGTTTCTGACTGCCGTCCATGGCGATCTGCCAGGTACGATGTTTGAGCGCCGGATTGCTATAGCGCTCGATCAGAAGCCCGGCATAGCGTGCCAAATCCACACCCTTCACGCTCAGCGTCGGCGCCTGTTCAGCCAGCATCAGCGTATGCGCGGCGCGGCGATAGTTTTCGTCCTGCATGCAGTCATTAATATGCTGATAGCCAGCCAGATACCCCAGATAAGCCAGAAAAGAGTGGCTGCCGTTAAGCATGCGCAGCTTCATCTCTTCAAACGGCAGCACGTCCGACACCAGCTCGGCGCCGGCTTTTTCCCACTGCGGACGCCCGGCGACAAAGTTGTCTTCGATGACCCACTGGCGAAACGGCTCGCAGGCGACTGCTGCCGGGTCACGCACGCCGGTGAGCTGTGCAATTTTATCCAGCGTATCGGCAGTCACTGCCGGAACGATACGGTCAACCATAGTCGAGGGGAACGTGACGTTGCGCATAATCCATTCGGCCAAATCAGCATCAACGGCGCGAGCATAGGCGCAGATGACATTACGCATGACGTGGCCATTTTCCGGCATATTGTCGCAGGACATTACGCTGAAGGCCGGCAGCCCTGCCGCTTTGCGTCGAGCCAGGGCTTCGACTACGACGCCGGGCGCGGATTTCGGTTGCCGGGGATTTTGTAAATCGGCCGCAATCAGCGGGTGATCCAACTGCAGCTCACCGCTGGCCGGAGAGTGGCAGTAGCCTTTTTCGGTAATGGTCAATGACACAATCGCGACCTGCGGCTCGCACATTTTTGCCAGCACGCTCTCCAGACCATCGACCTGGGCGTGCATCGCCTGCTTGACCACGCCAACCACGCGGGCGGTCCAGGCATCCGCTGACATTTCAGCGACGGTATAAAGTAAATCCTGCTTCTGGAGATCGGCGATCTGCTGCTCGCCGCCGATCAGGTTCACTTCGGTATAGCCCCAGTCGCTGCCGTGTTCTGTCGCCAGAATATCGGCGTATACGGCCTGGTGAGCGCGGTGAAATGCGCCAAAGCCCAAATGAACGATACGCGGAATAAGGCGGTTGCGATCGTATGCCGGCAGCGTGGCGTTAGCTGTTAAAAGCATATTTTCCATGATGGCTCTCATAGTTATGATTTCTGATTTCCCACGGAGGGGGTGGATATAAACCATCTCACGCAATTGGTATGACATCTTTGATATTCATCAACTACCATACAAGAAGCTGGATGGCTAGATTTTCGCAATAACCGCTGGCAAAAGAGGTAAAACTGCCGGGCTAAAAGCCCGGCAGTTTCCTGTTTACGGCTATCATCTTAGGGTGCGGACTTGATGCGTTTTAAATATATTGCCCGCTGCGGACACTTTTAGGCTTTGGCGCGCAGTCTGCGGCATCATTCAGCAGGCTCAGATCGCGGTCGCGGACTTCAGGCATCAGGATCGCGGAAATTAAGCCAATAATGGAATAGCACACCAGCATAATCACAATCGGCATCCAGGAACCGGTCATATTACAGAAAATACCGGCCAGCACCGGGCCAAATCCTACGGCGACGAGGCCACCCGCCTCTTTTGAAATTGCCATGCGGGTAAAGCGGTTACGCGAACCGAACATTTCCGCCATGGTGATATTTTCCAGCGCAAACAGCCCTAACACCGCAATATTATGAATGACGATCAATGACGCCATAATAGTGCTCGCGCTGTAGCTCTTATCCACAATAATCGACAGCATTGGCCAGGCCAGAATAATGGCTGAAATATTGACGATAATATACGGTATGCGACGCCCCACCTTATCTGACAGCCATCCGAGGAATGGAATGGTAATAAAGCCAATAACAGAGCTGATCATTAACGCATCGGTAGGAATTGCCTTATCAAACAGTAAGGTTTGCACCAGATAGCCCGCGAGGAACGTTTGCAATAACCCTGAATTTCCGGCCTGTCCGAAGCGCAGACCCGTCGCCAGCCAGAAGGATTTACTTTTTAGCATGGCGCTAAAGGTCCCTTCCTGCGTTGCCATCTCATTCTGTAGGCCGCTGTCTTCGCTAACCTGCTCAAAGACCGGGCTCTCTTTCAGATTAAGACGCAGCCAGATGGCAAAAATCATCACCACTGCGCTGGCCAGGAACGGGATTCGCCATCCCCACGCGACGAGCTGCTCGCGATCGAGCACGAAGAACATGACCGCCCAGATAGCCGTGGCGCTTAAGGTGCCGCAGTTGGTGCCCATCGCCACCAGCGAAGAGATAATCCCGCGCTTACCTTTCGGCGCATATTCCGCCAGCATGGTACCGGCGCCTGATATTTCTGCGCCTGCGCCAAGCCCCTGAATAATACGTAAGGTTACAAGCAACACCGGCGCTAAAATACCGACCTGAGCATAGGTTGGCAGTACGCCAATGAGGGTCGTACAGATCCCCATCATGGTGATGGTAATAAACAGGACCTTTTTGCGCCCAATACTGTCGCCCATTTTACCAAAAATAAAGGCGCCGACGATTCGCGCGATATATCCCGCGCCGTAGGTTCCCATTGCCAGAATCAAGGCCATCGCGGCGGATTGTTCCGGGAAAAATATTTCATGGAAAACCAGCGCCGCCCCGAGGGAATAGAGCTGGAAATCCATAAACTCCAGTGCAGTGCCTAACCAACCAGATACGGCTGCACGAATGAGATCGGAAGTGGTTCTCTCATTTTTTACGGTAGTCATAATGATTATCTCTAATTGTAGAATACAGAGTCCGCACCTGTTGTTATTAGCTGAAGGTTAATAAAACCTTACAGCACCGTTTCCTGTCATTTTCAAAAAGCTCCAGCGCATCGATAACCTGTTGATACGCAAATTGGTGAGTAATCAACTCCTCCGGATTAATTAAACCTTGTTCCAGCCACTTGATGACGACCGGGAATTTATTGGCGTTAAGACGCGAGGAGAAAATAGAAAGCTCTTTCCCGGTAATCCCCTGCTGCGCAACCTGGGAAGGTTCCGTGGAGAATCCCATCAATACAATTCTCGCTGCCGGGGAGGCCAGGTTGACCGCCTCCTGGAGAATTGCGGGATGACAGGCGGCATCGATAATCAGCGTCGGCAGTATCCCCTTCGCCTTCAGCGTTTCCGCCAGAGGCTCATCGCTGTTGTTAATCACCCAGTCCGCGCCGTTACGCTGCGCCATCTGCAGGCGTTCATCAATGCGATCGACAACGATAACCTGCTTAACGCGATACACCCGCTTCAGCACCTGAATCGTCGTCAGGCCCATCGGCCCGGCGCCGTAGACCAGCGCGATATCCTGGTCGGTAGGCGAAACGTGCCCGGTCACGTTAGCCGCGATGGTAAAGGGCTCAATCATCACCGCGTGGCTGTCCGAAACGTTGTCCGGAACCTGCCAGGCATTTTTCGCCGGCACCACCGCGTACTCGCTGAAGCCGCCGTCGCGATGCACACCGAGCACCACCAGCGAGGTACAGACGTTCGGCTTGCCCACCGAGCAAGGGTAGCAATGACCGCAGCTAATGACCGGATCAACGCTAACCCGCTGGCCGACGGCTTTGTCGGTCACCCCTTCACCGATGGCGTCAATGACGCCAAAAAATTCATGGCCAATGACGCGCGGGTATTTGGCAAACGGATTGTGCCCGCGATAAATATGGCTATCGGAACCGCATATTCCCGCCAGCTTAATTTTTACCCGCACTTCGCCCGCGGCAGGCTGCGGGATCGGCCGCTCTTCAATCACCAGTTCATTGGGCTGACGAATCACAATACTTTTCATTTTGGCTTCCTTTTTTACCAGTTCCACAGCGTACCGTCTTCCAGACGCGCGACCGGCAGATAGGCCGGTTCATAGGGATATTTCGCGGCCAGTTTTTCATCAAACTCGATGCCCAGCCCCGGCTTTTCCCCCGGATGCATATAGCCGTTATCAAACGTCCAGCTGTGCGGGAAGACTTCCAGCATCTGTTCGGAATAGCCCATATATTCCTGGACGCCAAAATTCGGCACCCACAGGTCGAAATGCAGCGCGGCCGCCATGCAGACTGGAGACAGATCGGACGGCCCGTGCGAGCCGGTGCGTACCTGATAAAGCGAGGCAAAATCGGCGATCCGACGCATCCCCGTAATCCCGCCCGCGTGGGTAATGGTGGTGCGGATATAGTCGATCAGCTGCTCTTCAATCAGCTGTTTACAGTCCCAAATGCTGTTGAAGACTTCGCCGACGGCAATCGGCGTGACGGTATGCTGGCGAATTAACCGGAAGCACTCCTGATTCTCCGCCGGGGTCGGATCCTCCATCCAGAACAGGCGGTAATCTTCGATACTCTTGCCAAAACGCGCCGCTTCAATCGGCGTCAGGCGGTGATGCATGTCATGCAGCAGATGCTCGTTAAAGCCAAATTTTTCGCGTACGGCGGCAAACAGCTGTGGCGTAAAATCGAGATACTTCTCGGTAGACCACAGCTGCTCTTCCGGCCATTGACCTTTGGTTGCCGGTTCGTAGGCCTGGCCCTTACCTTTCGCCATCCCGTAGGTGGTCTTCATCCCCGGCACGCCGCACTGCACGCGAATCGCTTTAAACCCCATCTCTTTATGACGAGCGTAGTCGTCCAGGACTTCATCGATGGAGTGACCCGTGGTGTGGCAGTAAACCATCACCCCTTCCCGCGAAGCCCCGCCCAGCAGTTGGTATAGCGGCATGCCTGCGGCTTTCGCCTTAATATCCCAGAGCGCCATATCGATGGCGGAAATCGCCGACATCGTAACCGGACCACGACGCCAGTAGGCGCCCTTGTAGAAAAACTGCCAGATATCCTCAATGCGATGCGCATCGCGACCAATCAGTTGCGGACAGAGGTGATCCCGCAGATAGGATGCGACGGACAGCTCGCGACCATTTAGCGTCGCGTCACCCAGACCGACAATACCGTCATCGGTGGTGACTTTAAGGGTGACGAAGTTGCGCCCCGGACAGGTGACGAAAACTTCAGCGGCAACGATCTTCATTTCTCATTCCTTACTTCTATGCGGTTAGTGGGTAAAATTAAACCATCAGACCTACTACCATACAAGTATAACGATCGAAAAAGACGCGACAGATCACACTATCTCGCCGGACAGAAAGGAGGAATAAACAGAGAACGTGAACGCGAATGCCTTACCGCACAGGGGTATGCTGGCGCCGCCTATCCCGACGCCATGCAGTAAAAAAGGTCTATGCGCGTCCCCAGCCGGCTACGATTATCAGCATGCCGCACAGCGCAACCAGTGCGCCGGCCCAATCATAGTGGCTGAGTTTGACGCCATCGATAAAGCGCAGCCACAGCAGCGCGGTGCAGACATATACCCCACCGTAAGCGGCATACACCCGTCCGCTTGCCTCCGGGTGCAGGCTCAGTAGCCAGACAAAAAGCGCCAGCGCAGCGGCGGCCAGAATCAATAGCAACGGCGTGGCCCCGCGTTTTAACCATAGCCAGGGAAGATAGCAGCCAATGATTTCGCACAGCGCGGTGGCAAAGAAAAGCAGCGTCGTTTTTAACATATAAAGCGTCGTGAGTTGAGCAAGCGTTAACGCATTCTACGCAATAATGGCCGTCGTTTACTCCGTTTTGTCGGGTATGCCGTCGAAAGGAGATGTAGTAAACTTAGTCCGAGGGAATCACTTAAAGGAAATCGTGATGAACACAACACTGAATAAACGCTGGTGCCTGACCGCTCTGCTGGCGCTGAGCGCGATGGTCTTTACCGCCTCGTCATTTGCCAAAACCGACAAGCTGGTGATTGAGTCCGGCGACAGCGCCCAGAGCCGCCAGCAGGCCGCAATGGAAAAAGAGCAGTGGAACGACACCCGCTCTTTACGCCAGAAGGTCAACACCCGCGCTGAAAAAGAGTGGGATAAAGCCGACGTGGCTTTTGACGCCCAGGATAACTGCCAGAAGAGCGCGAACGTCAACGCCTACTGGGAACCTAACACCCTGCGCTGCCTTGACCGCCGCACCGGACGCACCATTACCCCGTAATGTATGGCGCCCGCGGGCGCCACAACCTATAAAGCTCCGCAATCACTCACAGGTATTTCCATGACTGACGCATCTCACGTCAAACTCCGTCCGCTCGAGCGCGAAGACCTGCGCTTTGTCCACCAGCTCGACAACAATGCCAGCGTTATGCGTTACTGGTTTGAAGAACCCTATGAAGCCTTTGTCGAACTGTCCGACCTGTACGACAAACACATTCACGATCAGAGCGAACGCCGCTTTGTCATTGAATGCGCTGGTGAAAAGGCCGGACTGGTGGAACTGGTTGAAATCAACCATGTGCACCGCCGCGCCGAGTTTCAGATTATTATCTCGCCTGATTATCAGGGAAAAGGCCTGGCCACCCGCGCCGCAAAGCTGGCGATGGACTACGGTTTTATGGTGCTCAACCTGTATAAGCTGTACCTCATCGTCGATAAAGAAAATGAAAAAGCGATCCACATCTACCGCAAGCTCGGCTTTATGGTAGAAGGCGAGCTGATTCATGAATTCTTTATTAACGGCGAATACCGCAATACCATCCGTATGTGCTTGTTTCAGCACCAATACCTGGCCGAGCATAAAACGCCGGGCCAGACGCTGCTGAAACCTACGGCTCAATAATACTCAATGGTGCTTTTGATGGTGTAGTGCCGGGTTAGCGAAGGCTGCACGCTGTCGTCAACCACCTGAAGCTCACAGCTTACCGGGTTGTCGTGGCGGTCGTAATCGCAGGTCTGGCTGACGTTGCCCAGCGTGCGGTCATTGAAGGTGCTCACTGCGGTGTAGTCCATTTTTTTGCGCGGATCGGATGATGGCGTTGAGGCCACCGCAAAACGTTCCCCTTTGGCGGTCGTCGTTTTGCCCAGCGGGTAGCCTTCTCTGTCGTAGCGGTATGTCGCGGTGCTTTCTTTACCGCGAGCGGTGACGACGAACCCGTGCTCATCGGTTTCCCACGACACGCCCGCCGAGGGCATTTCCGCCAGCTGGCATTTGCCCTGCACCCGCAGGCGCTTTTCGTGGCTTTGCGCATCCAGGTAGTAGTTCGCGTCCAGCACCAGCGCCGCGCCGGTTTTGTTCTCCAGATCCTCAAACGCCAGCAGGTCGAAGCACCCTTCACTGGACAAACGCCCTTTGACCCACTTCACCACCTGGTCATGTTCGTCATACAGCGTCTGGCTAAACGCTTTTACCGGCCCGCGCAGCGGATCGAACTCAAATTCGTTAGAAAAGCTGGCCATTTCCGGGGTGAAGGCCTGCGGCGCGCCCTTTTCATCACAGGCGCTAAGCGCCCCAACTGCCAACAGCAGCAAAAACCGTTTTTTCACGCGCGATTCCTTTTGTGCATAGTGCAATCATATTAGCAAATACAATTGTTTACACCACTTCTGCTATGCTTAACTTTGGATAACGTTAATAAGGAGTTTATGATGAAACTATCACCCTGGCTATGTACGGCTCTGCTACTGGGTTCGACAGCTGCTTTCGCGGCGCCGGATTCCTGCGAGCGGGTAAAAAGCGATATTCAGCAGAAAATCATCAACAACGGCGTCCCGGAATCGGGCTTCAGCCTGACCATTGTCCCGAACGACCAGCCCGATCAGCCCGGCGCGCAGGTTGTCGGCCACTGCGCCAACGACACCTTTAAAATCATCTACACCCGCGACAGCGGCGCGCAGTAACCTCGCCGCATGACTGGAGAAGTCTTATCCCTCGGTTGACCAGGGATAAGATCTCTCTACTCCATTTTAAGTATGATCCCTCACTCTCCACGCCGACCTTACGCAGGCGTTGGCATTACGCCATTATAACAAAATCATGGAGTGAGCTATGTCTAACCAGGAACATACCGGCGGCCTTAGCCGTCGAACGCTAATTAAATCATCCGCCCTCGGCTCGCTGGCTCTCGCGGCCGGCGGTTTATCCCTGCCTTTCAGCCTGCGCCGCGCCGCCGCCGCTGTACAAGAAGCGACCCACGGCGAGGAACGGATCGTCTGGGGCGCCTGTTCGGTCAACTGCGGCAGTCGCTGCGCGCTGCGTTCACACGTTCGCGATGACGAAGTGGTCTGGGTCGAAACCGACAATTCGGCACGGACAGCTATGGCGATCACCAGGTGCGCGCCTGCCTGCGCGGGCGTTCTATTCGTCGTCGTATTAACCACCCCGACCGCCTCAACTACCCGATGAAACGCGTCGGCAAACGCGGGGAAGGCAAGTTCGAACGTATCAGCTGGGACGAGGCGCTGGACGCCATCGCCGCCAGCCTGAAAAACGTGGTGGCAAAATACGGCAACGAAGCGGTCTACATTAACTACTCTTCCGGGATTGTCGGCGGCAATATCACCCGCTCCTCCCCTTACGCCTCGCTGGTGGCGCGTCTGATGAACTGCTACGGCGGTTTTTTAAGCCACTACGGTACCTATAGTACGGCGCAGATTTCCTGCGCGATGCCCTATACCTACGGCAGCAATGACGGCAACAGCACCTCCGATATTGAAAACAGCAAACTGGTGGTGATGTTCGGCAATAACCCGGCGGAAACGCGCATGAGCGGCGGCGGGATCACCTACTATCTCGAACAGGCGCGCGAGCGCTCTAATGCGCGGATGATCGTTATCGATCCGCGCTATACCGACACCGCCGCCGGGCGCGAGGACGAATGGATCCCGATTCGTCCGGGTACGGATGCGGCGCTGGTGGCCGGTATCGCCTGGGTTTTGATCGACGAAAACCTGGTCGACCAGCCGTTCCTTGATACCTACTGCGTCGGCTACGACGAGAAAACGCTGCCGGAAGGGGCCCCGGCCAACGGACACTACAAAGCGTATATTCTCGGCCAGGGCGACGATGCTACCGCCAAAACGCCCCAGTGGGCGTCACGCATCACCGGCATTCCGGCGGATCGCATCATTAAGCTTGCGCGCGAAATTGGCGCCGCAAAACCGGCCTACATCTGCCAGGGGTGGGGACCGCAGCGTCAGGCTAATGGCGAACTGACCTCCCGGGCGATCGCCATGCTGCCTATTTTGACCGGTAACGTGGGGATTAACGGCGGCAACAGCGGCGCGCGCGAGTCAACTTACACCATTACCATCGAACGCATGCCGCTGCCGGAAAACCCGGTGAAAACGCAGATCTCCTGCTTCAGCTGGACCGACGCCATCGATCGCGGCGCAGAAATGACCGCGACCCGCGACGGCGTGCGCGGCAAAGAGAAGCTGGACGTGCCGATTAAATTCATCTGGAACTACGCCGGCAACACCATCATCAACCAGCACTCTGATATCAATAAAACCCACGATATCCTGCAGGATGAAAGCAAGTGCGAAACGATCGTGGTTATCGACAACTTTATGACCTCATCGGCCAAATACGCCGATATTCTGCTGCCGGACCTGATGACCGTCGAGCAGGAAGATATTATTCCCAACGACTACGCCGGCAATATGGGCTATCTCATCTTTATTCAGCCGGTCACCTCCGCTAAATTTGAGCGCAAGCCGATCTATTGGATCCTCAGCGAAGTCGCAAAGCGCCTTGGCGATGATATCCACCAGAAGTTTACCGAAGGCCGTACCCAGGAGCAGTGGCTGCAGCATCTGTACGCGAAAATGCTGGCGAAAGACCCGGCGCTACCGAGCTACGACGAACTGAAAAAGATGGGGATTTATAAGCGTAAAGACCCCAACGGCCACTTTGTCGCCTATCGCGACTTCCGCAAAGACCCTGTCGCCAACCCGCTAAAAACCCCATCGGGTAAAATCGAGATCTACTCCAGCCGTCTGGCGGATATCGCCGGCAAATGGCAGTTGGAAAAGGACGAAACCATCAGTCCATTACCGGTATACGCGTCGACTTTCGAAGGCTGGGACGACCCGCTGCGCGAGAAATTCCCGCTGCAAATGTTCGGCTTCCACTATAAGGCGCGCACCCACTCCAGCTACGGCAACATCGATGTGTTACAGGCCGCCTGCCGCCAGGAGGTATGGCTTAACCCGCTGGATGCCGAGAAGCGCGGGATTAAAAATGGCGATATGGTGCGCGTATTCAACGCCCGCGGCGAACTGCGCATTCCGGCTAAGGTGACCCCGCGCATCATGCCCGGCGTATCGGCGATGGGCCAGGGCGCCTGGCATGACGCCAATATGAACGGCGATCGCATCGATCGCGGCTCCTGTATCAATACTCTCACGACGCATCGTCCTTCGCCGCTGGCGAAAGGCAATCCCCAGCACACCAATCTGGTCGAAATCGAGAAGGTTTAAGGAGTAAACCATGAGCGCTCAGTATGGATTTTTTATCGATTCCGCCCGCTGCACCGGCTGTAAGACCTGCGAGCTGGCCTGTAAGGATTATAAAAACTTAACGCCTGACGTCAGCTTTCGCCGCATTTACGAATACGCGGGCGGCGACTGGCAGGAAGATAACGGCGTGTGGAATCAAAACGTTTTCGCCTATTACCTTTCCATTGCCTGCAACCACTGCGAAGACCCGGCCTGTACTAAAGTGTGCCCCAGCGGCGCCATGCATAAGCGCGATGATGGCTTTGCGGTGGTGAACGAAGAGGTATGCATCGGCTGTCGCTACTGCCATATGGCCTGCCCGTACGGCGCGCCGCAGTACAACGCGGCGAAAGGCCACATGACCAAATGCGACGGCTGCTACGACCGGGTTGCTGACGGTAAAAAACCGATTTGCGTCGAATCCTGTCCGCTGCGGGCGCTCGACTTTGGCCCCATCGAAGAGCTGCGCGAAAAGCACGGCCAGCTTGCCGCCGTCGCGCCGCTGCCGTCCGCGCACTTCACTAAACCGAGCATTGTGATTAAACCTAACGCCAACAGCCGTCCGGCGGGTGATACCACCGGCTATCTGGCCAACCCGAAGGAGGTGTAACGTGGGAAATGGATGGCATGAATGGCCGCTGGTGCTGTTTACGGTGCTGGGGCAAAGCGTTGCAGGGGCGATTATCGTCAGCGGGCTGGGCTGGCTTTCGCTGAATAACAACTCCGAAGCCCGCCAGCGCCTGGTACGCGGTATGTTTTTTATCTGGCTGGTGATGGGGATTGGCTTTCTGACGTCAATCATCCACCTCGGCTCGCCGCTGCGGGCGTTTAACTCGCTTAACCGGGTAGGCGCATCGGCGTTAAGTAACGAAATTGCCAGCGGCGCGCTGTTTTTCGCCGTGGGGGGTTTCTGGTGGCTGCTGACGATACTCGGCAAAATGCCGAATATGCTGGCCAAAGCCTGGCTCCTGCTCACCATGCTGCTCGGCTGCCTGTTCGTCCTTGAGATGACCCTGGTCTATCAAATTGATACCGTGCCGACCTGGTATAATGCCTACACCACCGCCGCCTTCTTTCTGACGATGGTGCTGTGCGGGCCGCTTTTCGCCGCCCTGCTGCTGCGGGTAGCCAACGTGCCTTTTAACGGCACCGTCTTCGCGTCGATGAGCGTCCTTGCGCTGCTGGCAAGCCTGGCGGTGGTCATTTTGCAGAACAGCGAACTGGCGGAGATCCGCAGCTCCGTGCAGCAGGCCAGCGCCCTGCTGCCAAACTACGGCTGGCTACAAATCCTGCGTTTAGTATTTTTGACGCTGGGCCTTGGCTGCTGGATCTGCCCGCTGGCAAGAAAGAAAAACCCGCGCATCGCCAGCCTGCTGCTCGGACTGATCCTGGTATTACTCGGCGAGTTTATCGGTCGCGGCCTGTTTTATGGCCTACATATGACCGTCGGTACGGCGATTGCTGGTTAATCAACGGGTGCCGCGGCACCCTCTGCTGTTAAGGAATAGGTATGATGCAAGCGCAAGACCGCGACGCCGTCGCACTCAGCGCCCGTACGCTGGGCGCGCTGTTTTCTTTTGCTCCGGATAGCGAGCAGGTGGCTCCGCTAATCGCGGCCCTGCGCGACGGCAGCTGGCAGAGTCAGTGGCCCTGGCCGGTCGCGGACGGCCTGGCGGCACAGTTCGCTATCGCAAG
>OAVE01000237.1_pt1 | contig 26137 bp, 19 predicted proteins | sample 1476361 | NCBI WGS metagenome assembly OAVE01 (sample SAMEA2580078, study PRJEB22360) | human gut metagenome | biome: human gut; feature: human-associated habitat; material: faeces | place: Denmark | collected 2008/2010
GCACTGCAGGGCGGCCGCCCCCCGGCCCCCCCCGCCATAATCACAGGAAGTAACATGATAAAATCCTTAATAAATATGAAATATTAAATGTGACGTGATGGAAGTAATAATTTCTTTATTTGCAAGCTCAATTAAAAGTGCAAATAGAGAAATACCACATATACAAGAAAGGTATAACTTATAATGGGTTCAATCAAAAAAATTAAATACGATTTGATATTTTTGAATTAAAAAACAACCTGGCTTTTGCCAGGTTGTTTGTCAGCTAGTTAATCCATCCACTCGGTGTGGAACACACCTTCTTTATCGGTACGCTTATAGGTATGCGCGCCGAAATAGTCACGCTGAGCCTGAATCAGGTTAGCAGGCAGAACAACGGAACGATAGCTATCGTAGTAGGCAATAGCCGCAGAGAAGGTTGGAACCGGAATACCATTCTGCACTGCATATGCAACCACATCGCGCAGCGCTTGCTGATAATCATCGGCGATCTGCTTGAAGTAAGGCGCCAGCAGCAGGTTGGCAATACCAGCATTCTGCTCATAGGCATCAGTGATCTTTTGCAGGAACTGGGCACGGATGATGCAGCCTGCGCGGAAGATTTTAGCAATCTCGCCGTAGTTCAGATCCCAGTGGTATTCATCAGATGCAGCACGGAGCTGAGAGAAACCTTGTGCGTAAGAGACGATTTTGCCCAAGTAGAGAGCACGACGAACTTTCTCAATGAACTCTGCTTTATCACCAGCAGTCTTCGCTTGCGGCCCGGTAAGAACTTTAGAAGCAGCAACACGCTGGTCTTTCAGGGAGGAGATATAGCGAGCAAAGACTGACTCCGTAATAAGCGATAGCGGTTCACCGAGGTCAAGAGAGCTCTGGCTGGTCCATTTACCAGTACCTTTGTTTGCCGCCGCATCGAGGATCACATCGACCAGGTATTTACCCTCTTCATCCTTTTTGGTGAAGATGTCTTTGGTGATGTCAATGAGATAGCTGCTAAGCTCACCATCATTCCATTCGGTAAAGGTTTGCGCCAGCTCTTCATTAGAAAGCGCCAAACCACCTTTCAGTAAAGCATAGGCTTCAGCAATCAGCTGCATATCGCCGTATTCAATACCGTTGTGAACCATTTTGACATAATGACCTGCACCATCGGCACCGATATAGGTTACGCACGGCTCTCCGTCTTCTGCGACTGCTGCAATCTGCTTGAGAATTGGAGCAACCAGTTCATAAGCTTCTTTCTGACCACCAGGCATGATCGAAGGACCTTTAAGAGCCCCTTCTTCACCACCGGATACGCCGGTGCCAATGAAGTTAAAACCTTCAGCAGAAAGCTCACGATTACGACGAATCGTATCCTGGAAGAAGGTATTACCACCATCGATGATGATGTCACCCTTGTCCAGGTAGGGCTTCAGAGAGTCAATGGCACTATCAGTGCCAGCGCCCGCCTTCACCATTAACAGGATACGGCGTGGAGTTTCGAGCGACTCAACAAACTCTTGCACTGTATAATGTGGGACCAGTTTCTTGCCTGGATTCTCGGCAATCACTTCTTCGGTCTTTTCACGGGAGCGGTTGAAAACGGAGACGGTATAACCGCGGCTTTCGATGTTGAGCGCAAGGTTACGCCCCATCACTGCCATACCGACAACCCCGATCTGTTGCTTGGACATTACATACTCCTGTCAGGTGTGGTAACAGCGACATATGCGTCACTGTTTAAAAGCATATTACATGAAGCATACATTAAGGTATAGAAATTATGCAATCAAGAGGAAGTAAGTAATAATAGTTAAATAATCTCCGCCTATGCTTCAATAAAACTCAAACATCCATTCCAAGAATTAATATAGTATTTGATAACAAGGATACAGTAGTACTCCCGGTACTAATAATATATTTCTTTTTATACTAAACCGTGGAATAAGGTAAAGCGCGCCGGATAATTAACATTTGAAAACCTCTAAATATTTAAGATTATTGGAAGGGTGTGCTGAATAAAAACAACTAAAGAAGCAACTCTTCCATAAAATTTGCAGGTCAAATTCCACGCAGTAATAATTACCTACAAGTTTCAATAACTCTAATGAAGATTCATTTCAGTGAAGCAATTTTCTTTAAATTAAAAGCACCTTTATGTACTTTAAAGATAACACCATTATTGAAAAAATAATTCATTACAGTTAAAGACAGAAACTCTACAATTAGAACACTATAAGCAGCACCATACACACCAAAGAAATATACCATAACTGTTGAAATAGGTATACTCAACGCCAACACAATGAGAGTCTTCTTCGATAAATATTTATAGCCAGACAATTTTACAATATATCTATTGGATATAAATCCCATTGCAGTTATAACAGTCGATATACACAATATGATTATAATGCCGTACGAATTAATGTATTGTTCACCATAAAGCAATAAAATTACTGTTTTACCAAAAAAATAGAAAAAAAGTGGGAACACTGATAAGATAATAAAGACAAAAGATAATAGACCTGATGTTTTATCTAAGGCTTTCAATTCATCCTTTTCAGAATATATCTTAGAAAGAAAAGATATTGCAAGAGCATTACCTATGAAAACCCATGCGGTTCCAAGCGTTAGAGCAACAGAATAGATACCAAGTTCATAGCTACCATTAAAATATGAAAGTGTAAACTGATTGACTCTCGAGTAAAGAGTCATCGATACTGTAGATATTACTAACGGTATCCCGGTTGTAAAGAGATATTTGTTATAGCGCCATTTATGTTTGGTTTTAACAACATATACTCTTGGCGTATATATGAGTCGTATTAAAAAAGGAATTAAAGTTGTTAGAATTATTGGTATGGCTAAAAAATATACCGGCCACTCCAAAAAAGCAATAATATAACGTAATATTAAACCAAAGATTAAACCTACAACATTAGCAATAGTGTTGAACTTCGAATTTAGAGTTGCGTCATTGTATATAGTGAAAACGTCCATAGACGTAAAAAAACATGCGATACATACAGAAATCAAGAATACATAATTGATAAAATCACTTTTATCATAAAAAAAACATAGTACAATAAAAGACAATATTAAATATATTCCACCACGTATCAGAAAAGTTGAGTAAATTAATTTTAGACCAGATAAAACTTTCTCTGACACTCGCTTAAAAATAATGTTATCGCATCCTAACTGAGCTATTACTTGAATAACTTGGAATATAGCAATAGCTAAAGCTAGTTGACCAAAACGAAAAGGACCGATGTATTTTGCAACAAATGAAGTAACAAAAAATAAGCCAAATAATGTTACTAATTTTTCAGACATCATCCAGGCCGCGTTAATAATACTATTTTTTTTCATTGAGTTCCTTCATAAATAAACATAAATGCGCCTACTATAAATTGGGCTCATATAACAGTTAAACAATCTTGCAAACTTAAATACAAAAAAACATGATAATTAATTGAATCGAGCCCAAATATTATATATAGAACGTGTCAACATAAAGGCTTATTGGCTTTAGGCACTACCAGCCAATTACATTCAGAAAGATACATCAAGCATTGTATATAAAACTATCAATATCATTATATTAATCCACATAAGAATGATAAAATTAAAGGGTTGAGATAGTTTCAATTATGAGTTACTGCCCCCTCTCAATTTGAATAAATCGTATTTGCTATTAATATAACTTGATATTTCCCCATTAAATCTTTCGACAGAAAATTTCTCTGCATTAAACCTACATTCATGATGATGAAAATTTTCGACATTATTATCAAAAGCATTAACCGCTTCAATTATATCAGGAACAGTTTGTTCATGGAAAAATAATCCAGTTGGTTTTTCAACGCCGAGAGGACGAATTGTTTCCAGCGCACCACCTTTACCATAAGCAATAACTGGCGTCCCGCAGGCTTGAGCCTCTACAGGAATAATACCAAAATCCTCTTCTGCAGCGAAAATAAACGCTTTAGCATTACGCATATATTCCTGCATAACAGCATCAGGTTGATATCCTAATATTTCAATGTTTGCTTTAGCTTTATTTTTAATTTTTTGCATTTCTGGACCATCACCAATAACAATAAGTTTTCGATTGGGCATTTCAGAAAAAGCTTCTACAATCAAATCAATTCTTTTATAAGGTACCATACGAGATGCAGTAAAATAATAATCATCTTTCTCCATATTTAGCTCGAATTTATTAACATCAACTGGAGGATAAATTACATCGGCCTCTCGACCATATACTTTTTTTATACGTCGAGCAATGAATTGGGAATTTGCAATAAAATGATCTACACCATTAGCTGTCCGACAATCCCATAATCTTATTTTATGTAAAAGCACACGTGCGATAAATGATTTAATACCCTTATCAAGACCTGCCTCTCTTAAATATTGATGTTGTAAATCCCATGCATAACGAATTGGAGAATGTACGTAGCTTATATGCAATTGATCAGGGCCGGTCAATATTCCTTTGGCCACTGCGTGACTGCTGGAAAGAATAATATCGTGTTTTGAGACATCCAATTGTTCTATCGCGAGTGGCATGAATGGTAAATATCGCTGGTAGTTACTTTTTGCTTTAGGTAACTTTTGGATAAATGTTGTTGTAGCTCGTTTATTCATAAACCGAGCTCGAGACTCATCGGAAAGAAAATCAATAACAGAATAAAGATCGGCCTGCGGAAATAATTTTATAAACTCAGCAATAACTTTTTCTGAGCCTGCATAAGTTACTAACCAATCAGCAACAAGTCCTACGCTAATATTTTGTGACATAAATACCTCTATAAATAATCTTCTATAAAAATAATTTTTATTTTATAAGTTTGTTGTCTAGCACTTTTCCAAGATGCTGCCGTTTCAATAAACATGAAAGAAGATCCACTCCTATCAATAACCATATAACAATAGGAGTTTTGATCATAAATCAAGAAAAGCAGCAGGTGATTTTCACTAAAGCAATTCATAGCAATCGGAATAGTAAGCGAGTTTATCAGTAAGGAGAATTGAAAGTTAATTAAAGATTTACTCTAATAAAAAAAATATGCATGAGCTCATCCCCATATTTAGGAGGGTTATCTTTATCAATAAATATTCGAGTAACACCTTTTTCATATGAGTAATGTGATTGATACTGTTTACCCTTTGATGAAATTAAGGTTACATCTCGCGGTTCTTTTGTTGTTACAAGGGAAAAATTCAATTCATTATAGCTACTTACACTACTTATTAGCACAGCTATAATTACTCGTCTTTCATTAATTTTCGCCCCAAAATAATAATCATCTGAATCTAATGAAATTTTCATATTACTTTTTACTTCTTGATTTGCCAAATCACCAGAAGCATACAAGTCATTTAATAAAACAAGTTCATTACCATTTTCTGTAAGAACTTTAGTTCTATTTTTTAAAGTTGTAGTTAAGCCATACTGTTTTTGTTCACGACTGGCCCACGCAGGATACCAAAATAACTTATAAGTATCCGATGAAGTCCAATTATGGCTAAGTGCCCAACTCATTATTCTAAGATAAGTTGATAGCAAATTTTGAGGCTTTGATGAGAATCCTAATTCAGTTTGCCAAATACCTTCCACTCTATTTGTTTTGAGATATTTATCATATAACTTAAGATATGATTTATAATCTCTATAATGAAAATCAATTATATCAGTGTATTTTATAGCATCTAACTTATCCAAAACATAATCAAATTCATTTAAAGTATTGGATAAAGGCCAACCACCAAATACTACCTTACCATTATTTTCTCGTATGATTTTTGCGGCAGGAATGTATATTTTATTTACAAAATCCTCATTATTTCCTAACCAAAATTTAGCCTTCAACGTAGGCTCATTCCAGACTTGGAAAAAAGTGATATTATATGGATGCGCACGATAACGTTTTACCGTAGCTGCAACAAAGTCATTCCAAGAAGAAGTATCAAGAGGTGGTGACCCGATTTTACCTTTTACACTTTTGTTCCAATCGGGAACGTATGCCAGTATTGGCAAGACATCGTATCCTAATTTCTTTGCAGCAATAATTTCATCATCATATTTTGTGTAATTATAATGTCCCTTTACCGATTCAATGTCACTCCATGGAACATCGATTCTAATAATGCTTATCCCTTGTTTTTTCGAAAGTTCTGCAGAAGAAATGCCATTAGAACCATTTAGATCGCTAAATGTTACTGCAGATGCTTGCTTGCTTAAATAAAGTGCCTGTAATATACAAAACAACAGGACTGAGAATCTTGCCATCTGCTTTCCACCTTTGAATTGATCTCTAAGGATTATTCAACATATACTTTCCGAATGTTTTCTTTATATTCATCGAAAGAAAAACCATTTGGATTATTTAATTTGTTCATTCCTTTCATAATGGCCGCCTGTGTAATAACCTGAGAAAGATCATTACCCTCAAAATCGAATTTATAGTAATATAATGACTCTTCAGCCATCTCTGCTAAACCTCCATAATTAGGAACAATGATAGGTAAGCCAGCAGCGGCAGCTTCAACAATTGAAACAGGAGCATTTTCAAGCCATATAGAAGGCAAAACAAATATGTGGTATTTTGATATTTCTGTGATAAGAGTACTTCTATCAATAAAGCCGTGAAAAATAACTTCTAAATCTTTTCTACACTTGAGGGACTTAATTGTACCAGCTGATTCACCTGCCCCATAAATATGAAGATGAATTATTTGTTTGGTTTCTTGATTTATCTTTTTTATAAATTCTACCAATCCTTTTTCGGGAGTCAACCGTCCCACATATACGATATGAATACAATTATCTTTTAATAAAGGTTGCCTCTCAGACTCAGCTATAAAAACAGGATTCCTTATAACCTTTATTGGCTTAACAATGTCATAATTTAATAAGGTAGTCTTCATAAAATGACTTGGTGAAATGATAACATCAATCACTTCCGTTAAATTTAAAAATTTGTAGCATAATAAATGTTGCATGACTTTAAGGAACGAATGCGCATATGATCGATGGTCAAACTTTCTGAAAAAATTCAATCTTTTTTTATTATAATCAAAGTTGTATCTTTTATTATTTTTAAAATATTGAAAACCACTATTGGGACAAATGATATGGAAGTCATGAGCTGTAAATATAACTTTAATTTTGAAATTTGTTTTATATTTTTTTAAAGCATATAAAATAGATGGAGACAAGTAATGATAATAGTTATGCAAATGAATAACATCTGGTTTAAAATCATTCAGCTTTTGAAGGAATTTCTCGTAGTAATCCATAGAGAATATGTAGGAAGTGATAGATGTTTTCTCTTGTGAGATAAATATATCGTTATGGTATCCAAGTTCTTCAGAAACTTTTATTGTATCTCGCAGTACAGCCTCAGCGCCACCACCTTCATAACTATCAGAAACATGCAACACTTTCATTTTTAGACCTTGTAAATTTTTTCTTTTATGTCGGGGAATTTTTTCTTTAGTTTATATTTACAAACTGAAGCTAATATAGGAACACTAAAATTGTTAAATAAGTCGGCAAGACTTATATCAACATTTCTATTAATTTTATCTTGAATAAAAAGATTTCTGAGGTTTTCCTTGGATAGAATATCCTTATGTTTTTCAATAAATAATTGATAGCCAACTTGTGCTTTTGAAGAGTTACTTATTCTCCCTTCTTCATGATCAATATTCCATTGATAATTATATTTTTCTATCCTATATCCATTACCGATTTTATGAGTAAGATTAACCCACGCATCATAGTCCTGCCATGCAGGCAAGGTTTCATCGAAACCTCCACTTTCTTTTAAAAAGCTAGTCTTTGTAAACACTTGATTTCCGACGACATTCCTTGATAACAAAGAGTCAAGCGTAATAATGCGTTCATCTATCTTCTGTTTGAACAAGCCGCTAGATGTTTTAGTTATATGTCCAGCACTTATATATGCATACTTATCTAGATAGGGTGAGCTAACAAAGTCATAAAGTCTTGATGGGAGAAATTCATCATCATCATCTAATCCTGTTATATAATATCCATCTGCAATGTTTATTAACTTGTTTCTGGAACAACAAGCACCCATTGGGTATGGGTTTTCGATGTATATAAAATCAGAAAATTTTGGTTTGTATTCTTTTATTATCTTTTGATAAGGTACAGATGAACCATCATTACACACCAAAACTTGAAAGTTGTTGTATGTTTGAGCTAATAATGAATCTAACGCCCTTGCTAACATTATCGGACGATTATGGGTAGGAATATAAATACTAACGGTTTTATGCATTTCTCTTCCTTAACACTATGCCACGATGAGCTGAAATTATTGAACATGCTTCCACATTAAAATCTACGTAGCTCATAGCACCTATAACTGAATCCTCACCAATAGATATTTCGCCTATTACACAAGCATATGCCCCAAATTCAACATTATCTTTGATAACAGGACATTTTGTTTCATGCCCAGTTTTACTATTATATTTATTACCGATAGTGACTCCGTGTCTCAGAACAATGCCACTGCCTAATACTGCCCCGGGGTTTATAATTATTGCCGTAGGATGGAAGATTTTAATTCCCCATCCAATTTTTGTTTTAGGTTTTATTTCCACGCCCCATAAAAACTCCACAACAATATAATATAACATTACAAAAATAAAAAATGCATATTTAAGAGGGTTTCTTGAGGGACTAAAGAATAAAGAAGATAGCCTGTACAAAAATATTATCACCCTGCTCTTTAATATAGGCTGAGATCTCATTTCCCTCAAAAACATATTAGTCCATTCAATCATTTATTTTCCTTCTTCCAAAAAATTTCAGATAACATATTCCAAATAATATAAAGAATGGTATCATTTGTGATGGAGTTGTTATACGGTGCTCAGTCGCAGACGAAAATATGCAAGTCCAAAAAGCCAAGCTCAAGGCCATAAATATACCAGGTTCAACATCTTTTAAAGCAATTATTTTTTTATTAATCTCATTAAACAACAGAACAAAAAGGGCATAACCCACAATTCCTAATTCAGCCAGAATGGTAAAAGTTGAATTATGTGCGTGGGCTTCAGAATGTCTGACTACCGCACCATCTTTAATTGAAAACAAATGAGGAATTACATCTACATATCTGTAATATAAATCATCATAACTACCAAATCCAAGCCCTACGATTGGCGAGTGAATAAAATTATCAACAGCCCGTGGCCACAAATAGTATAGCCGGTCAATAAAAGTTCCTACCCTTTGAAAGTTAATCGCTTGTGCAGCACTGGATACTGTATAATTTGCATTTTCTGACATAATTTTACCCATTGATACCCAAGTTGGGTATGTTTCGTATACAACAAAAAACTGAATGAGTAAAAAAATTGCAAATATAACAAGAGGCTTCTTAAATTTTATTAGGGAATATCCAAAGGCAGCCATTATAGCCAGAATACTCCCCCTAGAATTTGTCATATATAAGAAAAAGACAAACATGAGAGCATAAAATAAATATAGTTTGTTTTTTGTATGTAGAAAAATCCCTAATGCCATTGCTCCTATTACTGAATAAAATCCTCCTGCCGCATTGTGCGATAAAAAGAAAAAGTGATGCACAGTTGCACCGCCTTCTTCCGGCACTTCTTTTGGCATAATAAGGAAGGCAATGAATGAAGCTATTGAAAATATTACAAAGGACCGTTTGAGCCATTTATCAATATTGATATCGATATGTAATGGTAAAAATATAAACACTAACAATATTAAATAGCTAATTATAAAGTTCCCATCTTTCCTATAGAAATCGAATTCGAAGAAAGAATTAGGGTTATATATAACCGTGGATCCAATTACATATACATATAGTAATAATAAATAAATTTCAATTTTTTTAAATTTTAACATCTCCGTTCTGTAAAAAATACCTATTACTGAAATAGGCGCTAGTAATAGCACTGACACACTAATCGGTACATAGTTTGTTACAGAAAAAATTAACGATAGCAGTATTATAACTTTTGAAAGTGTCCTCACATAAATTTCCTTTAACGCAAATCAATCATAATCTAAATCATTTGGTTTAATAAGCACCATCTTTCTTAAGTACAACACTGATAGTTTTAAATAAGATAGCAATGTCATTCCACATTGACCAGTTTTTAACATACCAAGCATCTAAATAGACTCGAGTATCATAATCGACATCACTACGGCCACTAACTTGCCACAATCCGGTCATACCTGGTTTACTTAACAGATAATAATCTACTTCATCATTGTATCGTTCAAGCTCAGCTGTGATGATTGGACGAGGGCCCACCAGACTCATCTCCCCTTTCAATACATTGAACAACTGAGGTAATTCATCAAGGCTAGTTCGACGTAAAAACTGTCCTATCTTTGTAATTCGGGGGTCATCCTTCAATTTAAATGTGGCATCCCATTCAGCTTTTGCGTTGGAATCATTCGCCAATAATTTTTCAAGAACCTCTTTTGAGTTAACGACCATTGAGCGAAATTTTAAACATTTAAATGGTTTTCCACCTTTACCTACCCGCTCATGCCCATAAATGGCAGAGCCACCATCTTTTTTAACTTTCTGACAGATATAGAGCAACACAGGTGATAGTACTATAATTATCGATACAGACCCAATAATATCAAATGCGCGCTTAAGAGCACGTGATGACCATTTAGCTAAGTTTTGTTGCACTCTAAATATCATTACTTCATGGCTAAATATAAAGGACATATCTGTACTATCTAATGGCATCCCGCGCAATGTTGGTATCACTGATACATAGCGATACCCGCGGATCATAAACTCACGGAGCCAATTGTTACGTATGTCACTTTGATGATTCTCTACAGCAACTATAAATTGAGTATGTTTATTGACAGTAACTAACCAAGTCTTATCAACGTTTACTACTCGTATTCCATCAATAGTATGGTTAAAATTATTACCGTCCTCTATGTTAACAAAACCTACGACCTTCAAACCCAAGTTGTTTTCGCTATTAATTGCTTTATACGCCTCTTGAGCATTTTTACCACTACCTATTATCCATGTATCACGCATCCATAACCCTAAAGAGTGTAAAATATATTTTATTGACATGCGGAACAAAGGTACTAATGCAGCAGCAAACACCCAGGTCATTAACCAGACATAACGTGAAAAATACCACTTTGCAAAAGCAATAACTGCGAGTTCAATAACAGCGAATATAACAAGTGTACGCAAAATCTCTTTCAGTTCAAACCAGAATGTTTTACGGTAAAAATAGTGCCGTAATCTAATTCCATACCAAGCAACGCAGCAGACACCTAACAACCAATGTAAAGCAATCCACCCTTCAATTTGGTCTTCTGGAACTCTTTGCTGGAAATGCTCTAGTGTTAATGATAGTACACCTAAGGCTAAATATAGAGATAGTGTTAAGCTAAAGAAATCTACTACTGCAAGCGCAATGCTGCAGCTAACATTTCTTGCCAAATGCGTCATAATTCCCTCGCAAGTACGCGTAAATAACAAACAAAGCATAGTGGGACTCTAACCTAAGTAGAGTCCCATGTTTTGTTAGTCTGTTTTTTTATCAGAATAAGAATAGCCGTAATGGTTATAACCATACCCATAATAACTGCTAGCTTTCTTTACAACCCCGTTAAGTATGCAGCCTTTGACTACTACGCCACTTTGGTCAAAACGTCTCATACTCACATCAATTTCTTTTACAGTATTTTTTTCAAAGCGGGCAACTAAGAGACAAGTTCCAGCATATCGACCAATAATGGCAGCATCTGTCACTGCTAAAATTGGAGGCGTATCTATTATAACTAAATCATACTTCTGTGAAGCCCAATTCAATAATTGTTCAAACCGTGGATGCATAAGCAATTCGGCTGGATTCGGAGGTATTTGTCCACGGCCAATGTAATCAAACTCACCACCTACGACTTTATCAATAATCATCTCAGCAGCTATTTGTCCTGATAAAAACTCAGATAAACCCTTATCGTTTTTATGACCGAACATTTTGTGGGCATACCCCTTACGAAGGTCTGCATCAATGAATAAAACTTTTTTCCCAGTGATTGCTATAGTGGCAGCTAAATTACTGCTAATAAAAGTTTTACCTGCACTTGGACTAGCACCAGATATCATTAGCACATTGTTTTTTGCTTCCATCATTGCAAAATGTAAACTAGTGCGCAAACCACGAATAGCCTCAACAGCTAAATCTGCCGGGTTATCAACTGCCAACAATGTATCTGACTGATTTTTTCGAAGTTTTCCTGATTGGCGTAAATTTTTGGCGAGCCATTCAGATATTGGAATACTTGCATATACATTTATCCCAATTTCCTCGAGTTGTTCGGGAGATTCTATACCACGACGGAGGAAAACCTGCAACAATACTAATGCAATTGATACAAATAGGCCAAAAACAAAACCAATTATAATAACGAGAGCTTTTTTCGGTCTAACCGGCGTAGGATCCGTTACAGCATTATCAATAATTCTCACGTTACCAATAGCACTAGATTTAGCAATGTTCAGTTCTTGCTGCCGGTTTAACAATTGCAAGTACACAGCACGACCAGATTCAACATCTCGACTTAATCGCAGCACTTCCTGCTGCGTAGATGGCATACTACTGACTCTCTTATTGAGTTTAGATTTTTCTTCTTGAAGTGTCTGACGTTTTTCCATTAACGCCTTATACGTAGGATGCTCCTTTGTATAAAGTTGTGAAACTTCGGCCTCGCGGAATGTTAGTTCATTTAGTTGATTATCAACGTTAACTATTTGGTCAAGGACTGATTTAGCTTCCATGTTCAAGTCAACTGAATCTTTCTGCTTCCGGTAAGCGTTTAACTTGTCTTCTGCTAAATCTAACTCGGCACGAACTTTGGGCAATTGTTGATTTAAAAACTCTAAACTTTTAGCATCTTGCGCAGCTTGTCTAGCAATATTTTGCGTAAGATAATTCTGACTGATACTATCCAGAATATGAGATATTCTCTTTGGGTTATCTCCGGTCAGCGTCAAAGTCAACATCCCAGTATCTTTGCCCAAATCGGCAACGCTTAAGGCCCCCAAAAGATCCGAGATAGCCTTTAAGCGCGGTAATTGCGTAATAATAAATTGATCGCCTGGCTTCGCATCAATCTCGTTAACCAATAATGAAATGCCGTTTTCATTTACTAGCACCCCAACTGTTCCATTGAGTTGAATACCATCGCTATCGATCGAATAATTTTTTTTATCTTTTACTGTTAATAGTATGCTTGGTGAATTGTTACTAATATCATCACTACCAGGCAAATATAGACGAGAAATGTCAATATTACCAGTTTTCTCCCCCATTAACCTTGCTATACCACGGCCAAAAATAGGAAAGTATTTTTGTTTAATTTGAATTTGTAGGTTCAAATCATCTATTGTTTTCCCAAGAATCATCCGAGATTGTAGTAAAGCTGTTTCAGGTGCTGATTGGGGTTGGCCATCTGGTAAAACTTGACTTAGACTACTTAGTATAGCATTGCCTTGTCTCTGTTCTATTTGAATTAACGCGTCCGTCTGGTAGACTGGAGTCGCTAATAATGCATAGAGTAATGCAAATAAAGTAAAAACCGATGTTATAGATATGATGAGTTTGCGGTGATCGATTAATTCACCAACAACGCGCCCTAAATCTATTTCATCCGATTCTGGCATCGTTGATTTCTTAGATGTGACTGAAGTCATGCAATATTTCCTGAAATTTATTCACCTAATTTGTCAGCCCAACGCTTGCTTGCTTGCTCAAGCAATTGGTATACCGAGTCAAATGCTTCATCACTCATGCGGTACGGGTCTGGGATTTCTTTACTATCAAGCCAGTGTCCAAATAACATAGTTTTACCTCGTGCTTCAGGTGCTATCCGGCTAATTTGTTCTAGATGAGTATATTCCATGACGAGTAAAAGATCATACTGTCGCGCTAGCGCGGAGGTAAATTTTGCACCTCTATGTCCATCGAGCGAAAGCCCATATTTTTCGGCGACTCGAACGGCGGATTCATCTGCTTCATGATTAACTAACGCGCCTACTCCTGCAGAATCAATCCTTTTACTCGGTAGGAGTCGTCTTAATAAACGTTCACCAATTGGGGAACGGCAGATATTTCCCGTACAAATAACTAAAATTGAATCAAACATTAGTTAGGCCATCTCTTAATATATCGCACTGTTTCAGTCATATCATGAACACCTGAGATGGTGGGCACGAGCTGGGATATAACTCGATTCCAGCGTACAAGAGGAGCAGTTGTTACATATACAATGTCGTAAGGTTGTAACTGAAATTCAGTGCCTAAAACCATTGCTGAAGCATCTTGTGCGTTTAACTGATAGATGTCTGCAATTTTTCCTTTTTTATCACCTTTTAACTGACGGACAACGAATATGCCTGTAGCATCACTCATCTCCTGAGAAATACCTTCAGCATTACCAAGCGCTTCTGCAAGAGTCATACCACTGCGATCCATCTTAAGCGTACTCTGTTTACCTACCTCTCCCATAACAAATACTTTGAGATCATCATTGCGCGGAATAAATAGTATATCGCCTGGGAATAATAAATGATTCTGAGTAAGATCGCCTTTCTGCATTAGCGCATACAAGGAAATCTTTGTATCTTTACCATTATGAGTCAGAACAACATTTCGCCAGTCAGCATCAGCCGCTAGCCCCCCAGCCGCATTAATAGCATCCATCACAGTTAAAGGTATATTTGTAATCGCTTGTTTTCCTGAGTTTGTAACTTCGCCTGTCACATAAACTTTTTGCGAACGGAAAGCAGCTATGCTGACATCAACTTGTGGACTTTCAATATAAGTTGTTAAACGATTTGCAATATCTTGGCGAACCTGACTTAAAGTCTTTCCAGCTACCTGAACTTTACCTATGTAAGGATAAAAAATTGTTCCGTCAGAATTCACCCAGTTACCCGTATCACTCGCGCTACGATATTGACCAGCGGGGGTTGTCAACTCGGGGTGATCCCATACCGTAACCATGAGCACATCGCCCACCCCAATGCGATATTCATAACTTTTTAACAAGCTGTCTAGCTGAGGATTTGAACGTGCAATAACTGGCTCAGGGCGGAGTTGATCTATCAGCCCTGGAGTCATAGGATAGACATTCACCAGTTTATCCAAATCGTAGTCGCTATCCGGTAACTCAACTACATTTTTACGCAGACTATTTAACCCCTGTCCCGGCAAAATGGTACAGCCCGATAAAAAACCTATTGCTATTGCCAATGCCGAAAATCTAACAATTTTTTTCTTCATAATGTCACATCATCAGTAAACCAAAAGTTTCTAATTCCCAAACAGCAACCTATTTCCAAGGCTGCGTTAAGGCTATAAATTAAATGGGATTTCTATCCCCGCGCTCGCACCCACATCATCACTATCGCTATTGTCTGCGTCTGTGTACCAGAGAGAGGTATTCAGTCTTACCGATTTATACACATCCCCGCTCCATCCCAATTGCACACCCTTCAAGGTATCCGAACGAGGAAACGCCTTATTAATTGACTGATTTTCAGGGTTAACCTTCGCATACGCTAAACGCGCGCTCCAACGTTGATTATTCTCGGTCACCAGCTCGACTTTTCCTGCAAATAGCTGACCATCGCCCCCCATTGCATCGCCGAGTGAATATCCCTGTTGGTAGTAACCATCTTTGTAGATGTGGTGCGTATAGCTATAGTTGGTTCGGCTCATATTCGTCCGGGTATCATGCGCTTCAAGATACCAGTTGACAGCATCTTTACCCCAACCGTGATGCCCTTCGATACCCCCAAGGAACATATTTGCAGAAGGAAGATAACCAGATTCATCTTCACCAATCATCTGCCCATAGACACTTACCGGCCAGCCAAGCGTGGGTTCCAGTTTCAACTTAAAGTCAAAACCAGCAAGCTGATTGCCTGGTTCATTGGGATCGTTTGCTTCGGTGTTATCTTGACCCGTCAGGCCATCCCAAAAATTACTAAACGACTCCGGTCTCCCCTCCCCGCCCCACTGCATAATGCGCGATGCGCCAAGCTCAAGGGACTGGAAAGGAGAAAACGTCAGACGACCGCCGATAATTTTGGTATGCGGTACGGCGGTATATTGATTCATCTGGCTGGCGGAAATCTGATACTGCCATGGGCCAATCCAGCGCAACCACCAGGTTTCCGGTGCGGCCTGTTCAGCACGCTGCATTAAAACGCCGGTCATCGGGCGCATCGCATCTCCGCGGATCAGGCTGCCCTCGTAACCCGGTCCCCACCACTGCGGCATCTGGCCGAACGAGAGCCATTGGTTCCAAAACTTAACCGCGCCGTAGGCGCCGTTAGCATTAAAACGTGAACCATTGCTGATGCGTTCGTCACCTTCAACGTTGCCCTGCAGGTGCACATCCCACCATTCGCCGCTGTTATTAAAGGCTAATGATAAAGAGCTATCCGCAGGCTGATTCTGACCAAACCCCTGCGGCGTTCCGGGTTTATCCGTTGAGGTATAGCCACTCAGCCGGAAATCAGATTTCAAGGAATCGAGGCGTTGGTTGATTCGAGCAAGAACAATCTGTTCAGAAGAGTAAGAGGGTTTTGCTTTCTTAAGCGCCCGATTAATCTCTTCCTGGCTCAGAGGCCAGGTCGACAGGCTGAGATGAATAACGCCACGATCGGAAAGCCACGCCAGATCGTTGCGCAGTTCGTTATCATTCATCACTAACCCGGAGGCATAGGCAAGTGAGCTGGCAGAAGTAAGCAGCCCTAATGCGAGTGCGATTCGCGCAATTTTTATCATTGTCCAAGATCCATTTAAAGCCCCGTTTCCGCAAGCTGGCGCGACAAGGGGAACACAGATAGATGCAGCGCCCTCTGACGCCAACCGTTGCTATTCTTTGTCTACAGGTTTGAGCAAAGAAAACGAAAGCATGTTATCGGATTCTCAGGCCAACGCCCGCTTTTGGTTCACAGGCTACCTGCAGTACACAATGTATGCGAAATTGTTATTGAAGGCCATTCCTTACGCTTTACACCCGCAGTTTCTCCTGCCCGCCCCCAAACGGAACGCTCTGAGCTGGCGCCAACACGCAAGTATATACAGGTTGTGAAGATAATCACCTGTATGAAGTCCACTTTAGGAATTTCGGTCGCATGAAATGAGATTTGATATAGAGAAAACGTCCGTCTGCAGGTACGCTACCGCCCTTGGCTTAACAGCTACCAATGCACTGCACTTCTTTCCCTTTAAATTCAATCGCAGATTTCGATAAATCGGCGATTAATCCATCAAAACAAACAATTTCGCGGCCATAAGTTTACGAGATTCTGCCCTCAATTGGGAGCGTAATCTTAAATTATCAGATACGCTGGCAGCGCTATGAACTGCTCGTCGATAAGGTTATTGTTTTCCGTTCACCACTTACAAATGACAGCAGTACAGAACAATTGAATAATTTCAACTTCATGATTTTATTACTTTTTCACCACAAAAAGTGTGTTGACTTAGTTTCAAATTAATTATAGTTAGTCAACTACAAAAATTAATAGTGAAAAGAATTATGCCAGCATGCTGTTATCATTAATAAATTCGATATTTAGCCAGAAAAATTATTTAGGAAACATCCTGGCGACTTATCATTAAGCTAATTATTGTGCAGAATGGCCCATCACAGATTTATTTCATGGATATGAAATATCGCAGCGGCAGACCATTTCACCTTAAATTTCATCTTGCATACAATGTGAACAGCACATGAATCACTCTGAATCCTTCATCTCGCCCACGCTCACCTGAGTCAGTAAAATCCCTTGTGCAGATCAACTCGGGTAAAAGGTTTCTCCAGTGGGCCAAGCTTCACCGCAATCTCGCCCAACAGCGACTGGGTTGGCGCCTTCGCCCCGGTATTCAGCAGAAGCGCCGGGATAATGACCATGCTCGCCAGGCCGCCAAACGATAGCTGCGCTGTATGAGTATCGCGAACGCGCGACTGCAGCAGCAGAAAGGCTGCACTCCCTGCGGCGCCCAGCAGTAAGCCGGCAATAACTTCCGAAGTTGAATGTGCATGAACTATCAAACGGGAATAGCCTACCAGCCCGGCTAGTGCATATCCGAATACGACGGCAGTAAAACGAAGAGCTGGTGTGGCACGCGCGCACAGCAGCCATAAGAGGATTGGCCAGAAAGCGGAAGAGAGTGCGGTGTGCCCGCTAAAGCCAGTGAAGTCCAGCTCGCGAATCCCGATACCCCAGCCCATAAATGCCAGTTTTGATGCGCAGACAATTGCGCCAGTTATGCCGAACAGCAGAGCCCAGTGCCAGGCCAGCTGCTTTGAATCTTTTCGCAGAAAAAGAACGATAAACAGTACGGCCGCACTGGGTAACAGTACGGTGCTATCGCCAAAAAAAGTGACAACCTGCCAGTTCATTTCTTTTTCATCCTTTGACGATCTCTCCAGTCCGTAACGTCTTTTCCGCGACATTGGTGTGGGCATACACAATCAGTAACTTCACATTATTATGCATGCGTTACCGTTGTTTAATGCGCAAACATGATCTCAGTCAAGTTTTATTTTCGTCTCACGCCTTGACTAAGGGCCACTTACTTAAGAAAAGTCTTAGTAAGTAATTATCAGCAAAGAGTAAATTTAGCTAGTCCGACCATTTCAGCATGATACGTGTTCTTCTACTACCAGAAGTCTCCGAACATTGCCTCATGTTCGCAAACGCTACAATATAACAAGAAAACCGCTAACTCATTGTATTAAAATGGATACTAATCAGTGATACCTGCTGTACTTAACGGTGTGAACGGTCACGAATTGTCTGTTCTTCATCAGAAAACTCGGACCGCTCACTCTCATCCGCTAAAAAACTATGCGCTTAAACTATGCCAGCAGCTTCTTAATGCTCTCGCGGAATTTTGCCCCTTCTTTATGGTTACGCAGACCGTAGCTTACAAAAGCCTGCATGTAGCCCATTTTTTTACCGCAGTCATAGCTATCGCCAGTCATTAACATCGCATCGACCGACTGCTTTTTCGCCAGCTCGGCGATGGCATCGGTTAACTGGATGCGTCCCCAGGCGCCCGGCTCGGTACGCTCCAGTTCGGACCATACATCGGCAGAGAGCACATAACGCCCTACCGCCATCAGGTCGGAATCCAGGGTTTGCGGTTCATCAGGTTTTTCGATGAATTCAACGATTCGGGCCACCTGCCCTGCCGATTCCAGCGGATCTTTAGTCTGAATAACAGAGTACTCGGAGAGGTCGCCTTCCATTCGTTTGGCCAGAACCTGGCTACGGCCCGTTTCATTGAAACGCGCTACCATCGCGGCAAGGTTATAGCGCAGAGGATCGGCGCTGGCGTCGTCCAGAATGATATCCGGGAGCACAACCACAAAGGGGTTATCGCCAATCAGCGGGCGCGCGCAAAGAATGGAGTGGCCTAACCCCAACTGCTGGCCCTGACGTACGTTCATAATGGTTACGCCAGGAGGACAGATAGCCTGCACCTCCGCCAGAAGCTGACGTTTTACGCGTTGTTCGAGCAATGCTTCCAGTTCATAGGAGGTGTCGAAATGGTTTTCTACCGCATTCTTGGATGAATGCGTTACCAGCACGATTTCCTTGATTCCCGCAGCTACAATTTCATCAACAATATACTGCACCATAGGCTTGTCGACGATCGGCAACATCTCTTTCGGAATGGCCTTAGTGGCGGGCAACATATGCATCCCTAATCCTGCTACCGGTATAACTGCTTTCAAACTCACCATTTTCATATCCACCCGTATGGTTATAAACCTTTTGATCCTGTCAGTTTGTATCTATCACTGGCATTTATCAGTGATGATACACGGTTGATCCCTGCCATACTGTCCGTCAAATTCTGAAATTACACGTATAATTTAAGAATACACGTAAAGTCTACATACCAATAGACAGATTTAAGAAAATTCTTATACGCAATGTTTCGAAGTAAATACCCAATATTTACAATATGTTAGGCAAAAAAACCGCTCCATTCAATTCATAAGATAGAGTAATGACGTTCATCGTTCCTCCATCATTCCTCTTTTAATACCTTGTTATCTTTCACTATGAGTTGATACAGAACAAGTGACTGCAAAAAAATAAAAATCCAGACCATATAATCGATTATAGTGTTAATAAAATTATTTAACGCACAAAACCGTCTGAACGGCAGCAAATTACTCGTCACAACGGGTTTCAGCAGCAGCGACGTCTTCCCCGCTAACCCCTGGTGCCTTTTACTGGCAACAAATTATTCCCACTGCTGTTTTGCCACTCTGCGTCCTCCGATAACGCGCATCACATCCTCCGGCAAAAATTGATCTCCGACAAGCCACGACATTAAGTAGTATGAATATCTAAATTCCAGGAAATCGTTGTTATATACATCAAATCTATTGATAGACTTTACCGTTTGCCGGAGACCGCCCTGGTATAGCCATTCAGCGCCTGCGCGGAATCCGGCATAAAATCAGGCGGGCCATTTCAGCCTATATCGATGAAAATTCGCACGATGACAAATAATAACCAGCCGATATGCTTGTGGTTGAATACGGTTATATCCTGTGCAAGTGGCTATTTTATTTACAGGTATTACGAGGCCCCGTTTGGCGCCCGAGGTAATTAACAGCAGAAAATATTGCATTTTATCTATGGCTTATCCATGATCGGTACATGGCACTCTTAGGTTGTAAAGGTTTTAACTGAATATGGAATGGATTGCCGACCCTTCGATCTGGGCCGGGCTCATCACGCTTGTCGTTATTGAGCTGGTACTCGGTATTGATAATCTGGTCTTTATCGCCATTCTCGCGGAAAAACTCCCTCCCGCGCAGCGCGACAGGGCGCGCGTGACCGGTCTGCTGCTCGCAATGGTGATGCGCCTGCTGCTGCTGGCGTCGATCTCATGGCTGGTTACTCTCACCAGGCCGCTGATTACGTGGCACGATCTGAGCTTTAGCGCTCGCGATCTCATTATGCTGTTTGGCGGGTTGTTCCTTCTCTTTAAAGCCACCGTTGAGCTCAACGAACGGCTGGAAGGTAAAGATAGCGATAACCCGACCCAGCGCAAAGGCGCCAGGTTCTGGGGAGTGGTTGCGCAAATCGTGGTGCTTGATGCCATCTTCTCTCTCGATTCGGTGATAACCGCGGTCGGCATGGTTGACCACCTGGCGGTAATGATGGCTGCGGTGATTATTGCCATTAGCCTGATGCTGATGGCCAGCAAGGCCCTGACCCGCTTTGTTAACAGCCATCCGACAATTGTTATTCTCTGCCTGAGCTTCCTGTTAATGATCGGTTTTAGCCTGATTGCCGAAGGCTTTGGCTTCCCTATTCCCAAAGGATACCTGTACGCTGCCATCGGCTTCTCGGTCATGATTGAATCCTTCAATCAGCTGGCGATCTTTAACCGTCATCGCTTTCTCTCGGCCAACCTGACGTTACGCCAGCGAACCACTGAAGCGGTAATGAATCTGTTGAGCGGCCACAAAGAGAATAGCGAGCTGGATAGCGATACCGCTTCGCTGGTTGCCGATCGCGACGATAACCCGCTGTTTAATCCACAGGAGCGGCGGATGATTGAGCGGGTACTGAATCTCAATCAGCGCACCGTCAGCAGTATCATGACCTCGCGTCATGATATTGAACATATTGATCTCAGCGCTCCGGAAGAGGAGATCCGCGCCTTACTCGACAAGAATCAGCATACCCGCCTGGTGGTTACCGGCGGCGATGATGACGAAGATATGCTTGGCGTCGTGCACGTGATCGATCTGCTGCAGCAATCGTTACGACATGAACCGCTCAACCTGCAGGCCCTGATTCGTCAGCCGCTGGTGTTCCCGGAGACGCTACCGCTGCTTCCGGCGCTGGAGCAGTTCCGCAAAGCCAGAACCCACTTTGCCTTTGTGGTTGATGAGTTTGGCTCCGTCGAGGGCATTGTCACGCTCAGCGACGTTATGGAAACTATCGCCGGTAATTTGCCTAATGAAGTAGAAGAGATTGACGCTCGCCACGATATTCACAAAAACGGCGACGGTAGCTGGACGGTCAACGGGCATATGCCGCTGGAAGACCTGGTCCAGTATGTCCCCCTGCCGCTGGATGAGAAACGTGAATACCATACGGTCGCCGGTCTGCTGATGGAGTACCTGCAGCATGTGCCGCAGGAAGGTGAAGAAGTGAACCTGGACGGCTACGTTCTGCGCACGCTGCAGGTGGAGAGCCATCGGGTGCAAAAAGTACAAATAGTGCCGCCGGCGCATAATGAAGATGAATTGGACTATGAAGTGTAATGCTCACTTCAATGAATATTCTAAAGCCGCATGAACAATGGCAAACCGGTTTTTGAGGAGCCGTTGACATTACTGCCGGGCGGCGGCTGACGCCTTACCCGGCCTACAAATCCACGCCCGCAACACATAACGCCTTCCCCGTAGGCCCGCGCAAGCAAAGCGCCGCCGGGCAATGCCACATGTCGCACTTTGTCAGCAAAGACGCCGGCCATGGATTATCATCCGCCGACAACAACCGCCAGACTCACAGCTTATCCAGCAGCTTCTTCACATCCTTGCCATCCTTAGTGTTTTTATTGCGTTCGGCCCATTCACTAAGCCGTTTTTTCGCTTCATCCTGCAGCTGCTTGCGGAGTATCTGGTCCACCTGCAGACTGTAGCTCAGCGTCTGCCAGTTGCCATAAATTCGCAATGGGATCGCCGTCTGCTTGAGCCTATCGATGAGTTTGCTCTCGCCCTTCCAGCCGCCCAGTACCCGGACGTTGAAGCGCATATCGCAGTCTTCTTTCAGCAGATTGAGTTCACCCTGCCCGGTTAACGCCATCAGTTCAGATTGCCCCTGCATACCCTTTAAGGTCACCTGTCCATTATCCAGCGCAAACTCGGTGCTGACGGAGTCCAGCCTGGTCGCATTATCGTAGTTTTCCTGCGCCTGAACGTTGGTGCTGCGCTCGACGGCCTGCTGGACTAGCTGCTGGAAATTAAGCCCTTCAGTGCGCGTATCCGTCATCTGAATTTGCGCCTGCCCCTGCCAGCTGCGGCGGAACTCGTCGGCATCAATCTTGCCGCCGGAGAACTCGCCGGTCAGCGAGAGCTTGCCGGTCAGGTTTATCGAATAATTGAACGCTTTCAGAATCGAGCCGATCTCAACGTTGTCGAGCTGCGGCTCGAAGGAGGCTCGCGGCGTTTCACCTCGCGCGTCCAGCGAGCCGGGGAGCGAGAGCCGCCCGCCGTCCAGGTTCCCCTGCATCTGATGAATCGTCAGCAGCCCCTGCTGGTTGCTGATATCGCTTTTCACTTGGGTAAAATGCATGCCACGCCACTGCAGCTGCTCAGCCGTGATGCTCAGCCGGGCGTTAAAACCGCGCAGCGAGTTGTAATCCTGCTGAATACCGTTATCCGCAATAACCGGGCGTAGCTGCCTGGCCTGGCTTTGCCCCTGCTGGTTAACGCCATTATTGTCAGATGCTGAGGGATGAGACAGCAGGCTATCGAGGTTGAGCGTGCCCGCCTGAAGATTCAGCGTCCAGTCAGGCTGTTGGCCCAGCACCACGCTACCGTTGCCGGCAACGGTACTGCCGTTAGCCGTTAAGTTCAGCTTATCGAAGCTGAGCTTTTTCGCATCCTCGAACCAGCTGGCCTGCATGCTGGCCTGGCCGCTAATCCCTTCAGGGGGAAGCTCCGCGCCGCGAAGCTGCCAGTTCAGTTGTGAAATGTCCGCCTTCAGAGAATGAGGATAATCACCGCCCTGCACCTGGGCGGAGAAGGAAAGCGCCAGATCGCGCTGATCGCGGTTCACCCGGCCAGAGAAATCGACCGTTGCGCGATGGCTGCTGTCCTGCTCCATCTGCAGGCGGATATCGCGCACCGTCACCTGCTCGCCATCTTCATGCTGAAAAAACAGCACGCTATCGGCAATCTGCAGCTTCTGGACATCATACGACCAGCCGCGATCCTCCGGAACCTGAGGCAGCGTGTTGTCGTGCGGAACGACCGGCGCTCCTTTGCTGCGCACGGCTTCGGTTTTGGGAGTCAGCTGGATCACCGCCCCCTTCAACATCACCTGCTTAACCTGCAGCTGATGCGAGATCAGCGGCAGCAGCCCGACGTCAAGGCGCATATTATCCGCGCGAATGACCGGTTCTGCCGCGCCGGGCGCGGTCAGGGTCATGCGGCCTGAGAGAATGCTGAGCTGCGGCCAGACGTGCCAGCGCAACGGCCCATTGAGTTCAAGCTGATAGCCGCTACGATCCGCCACCTCTTTAACCATATAGGCGCGAAAATCGTTGGGGTTGACCAGCAATACCAGCGCGGTAAGACCGGCGACAACTACCGCCAGTAAGATCATCAGCGTGGTCAGAATTCGTCTCATGGCATCCTCAGCAAACCGCTAAAATTATCAATCCTTGTCGATTCGACTCGCTACCGCGCCCTGCTGGTCGCGATATTTCGCATCTTCGCGGCGGTTATAAGGACGCACCGCCGGGCCGGATAAGGGTTCAAAACTTAACGCGCCGATCAGCATCCCTGGACGCAGCGCCAGCGGCAGCTTACCCGAATTATAGAATTCCAGAACGATACAGCCGGACCAGCCCGGATCGATGCGGTGCGCGGTAACGTGCACCATCAAGCCCAGACGCGCCAGCGAGGAACGGCCATCCAGCCAGCCGACGAGATCCGGCGGCAGGGTAACCGATTCAAAGGTCACCGCCAGCGCCAGCTCGCCCGGATGCAGGAAGAACGCTTCACCATCCGGCAGAACAATCTCTTCGCTCATCACCCGATCCAGCGCCGCGCTGACTTCCGCCTTCGGCCCGCTCAGGTCAATAAAGCCCGCCGTGTGCCCGCGGAAAGTCCGAAACTTATTCCCCAGCCGAACATCGACCGTCGCGCCGTTAATGCGCTCAACGGGCGGGCGCGGATTAATGGCCAGTCGCCCCTCATCCAACCAGGCTTCTATATCTCGGTCGCACAGACGCATGAACGTTCTCCTTTAAGGCATTGCGCCCCTACGCCTTCCGGGGATAAGGGCAAATTGGCTTCTCTTTGCACGTTACACAATTCGTTCGTGTTATTCAAAGAACTGACTGATTTTGGCCTTCAGAATATCGATGGCGATACGGTTCTTACCGCCGCGAGGCACAATAATATCGGCATACTGCTTGGAAGGATCGATAAACTGCAGGAACATCGGGCGCACCGTTTTCTGGTACTGCGCCATCACTGAATCCATCGAACGTCCGCGCTCGTTGACGTCTCGCTTGATGCGGCGCATCAGGCAAATGTCCAGCGGGGTGTCGACAAAAATGGAGAAGCTGAGTTCGTTGCGCAGGCGAGCGTCGGTCAGCAGCAGAATCCCTTCAAGAATGATGACTTTCTTCGGTTCGATATGGATAGTTTCCGGCATACGGGTATGTTCAACGTAGCTGTATACCGGCAACTCTATCGGCTGGCCGCTTCTCAGCATCTGCAGATGCTGAAACAGCAGACTATGATCCATGGAGCTCGGATGGTCATAGTTGGTTTTTACACGCTCTTCCATCGACAGATGACCTTGATCCTTGTAATAGCTGTCTTCCGGAATAACGCCGATATGTTCATCGCCGACCTGTTCACGTAATTCACGATATAGCGTACTGGCGATAAGGCTTTTGCCCGAAGCCGATGCGCCGGCGATGCCTATAATGACGCACTGATGAGACGTATCAGTCATAAATTTTTGCGACCTGATTAACCTGGGAATGTAGGAAGGGTGGCGGTTGACCGCCAAACGCCGCAATTATAGGGATTTCAGCGCGTCGATACCAGTGCTAAGCGCCTCTCGGGTCTATTCCTCCTCCGGCGACCAGCCTTGCGTATACCAGATATGCAATAAAGCGTACGAGCGCCAGGGGTGCCAGCGGCTGGCGTAGCGCGCAATCCGGCTCGGCGTCATGCCGGGAAAACGCTGTTTAATCAGATAATCATCCGCCAGAAAGATATCCGGCGCCTGCCAGCCGCGCAGCGCGAAATAGTTCGCCGTCC
>OAVE01000253.1_pt1 | contig 24994 bp, 20 predicted proteins | sample 1476361 | NCBI WGS metagenome assembly OAVE01 (sample SAMEA2580078, study PRJEB22360) | human gut metagenome | biome: human gut; feature: human-associated habitat; material: faeces | place: Denmark | collected 2008/2010
AACTGGCGACCTACGCGTTACGAATGCGTTGCTCTACCAACTGAGCTATAGCGGCAATAAGCTTTTGTTTACGGGGTGCAAAGGTACATCTTTATTTGAAAAGGCAAAAAGAATCTCTGTTTTTTTTAGAAATATTTTAGTGGGATAATTTTCTATTTGAATGTCCTGAACTTTATTGCCATAAAAATTGGATAATAAAACGAAAAGAAGCATCTTTGTCGTAGGTCCTATAGCAAGTAAGTCTGATACTGATTATGAATTTAAGAATCTATTATAAATATCTTTCTTCACGCATAGCGTCCAAATGGACGGTGTTGTTGGTAGATGTAATTATCGTTGTGATTTCCATGCTTTCTGCATGTTTTTTGCAATATAGGCTTTCGTCCGTATCTTATGAAATTTCTTTGTATGTATGGCTGATCATTTTGGCTGTCTTGTGTAATGTCTGTTTCTTTCATATTCTCCGTACTTATGTGGGTGTTATCCGTTTTTCCTCTTTTGTGGATATTTATCGTGTGTTTTGGAGTCTTACGATAAGCTATGCTGTACTGTTTTTAGGGAATTACTGTTGGTCTGTTTCGGGGCTTGGAGAAACTTTGCCGAACAGCATTCTGTTTATGGCATATATGTTCACCTTCTCTCTGATGGCTTGTATGCGCATTGCTGTGAAGATGCTTTATGAAGCTATTGCTTTTGATGCACGTCATTGCGTGAATGTTTTTATTTATGGATTCCATGGGACTGGAGTCAATGTTGCAAAATCCTTGAGAGTTAGTCGTAATAATCATTATCGCCTGCGTGGCTTTATTTCGGACGAACCTGATATGATAGGTAAACATACGATGGGATGCAGGGTATATCCCAATGATGAGCAGCTGTTTGACCGTCTAAAGAAAAAGAAAGTGGATACAATCATTATCTCTCCAAGCAAGGTGTCGGATTTGGAAAATTCCGGAATGCTGGATAAACTGTTCTCTCATGATATTCATGTAATGACCGTTCCTCCCTTAAGCGATTGTATGGACGATGGACTGATAAAGGACATTCAAATAGAAGATTGGCTCCGTAGAGAACCGGTGCAAGTTGACATGCGTAAAATTACGGCCCATATCGAGGGGCGTAGAGTAATGGTTACGGGAGCGGCGGGAGCTGTAGGAAGGGAAATCGTTCGCCAGTTGGCTACACTGAATCCTTATCAGTTGATTCTGGTAGATCAGGCAGAATCCCCATTGTATGATGTACAGTTGGAATTGTCTGATCATTGGAAGAATCTGGAGGTCCGTGTATTGGTTGCAGATGTTGCTAACCGTACGCGTATGGAGGCTATATTTGAAGAAACACGTCCTCAACTTGTTTTTCATTCTGCTGCGTATAAGCATGTACAACTGATGGATGATTTTGTATCGGAGGCAATTCAAACGAATATATCGGGGACAGTGAATATTGCGGACCTGGCGGCAAAGTATAGAGTGTCCCGTATGGTTATGATATCTGCTGCTAATGCACGTCATCCGGAGAATGCTATGGAATATAGTAAGCGTGTGGCGGAAATATATGTGCAATCATCTGATCGCAGGTTGAAACGCGACACAGGGGAAACTGATATGTTCATAGTACGTTTGGGTGAGGTGTATCCGACGAATACTCATTGTTTGATTACCTTGTCTGAAGCTTGTATGCTCACCCTGGAAGTGGGAGTCATGGGGGATGGGGGAGAAGTGTACATTGTGGGAGGGCCTGGGGATGGACTTTTGGATTCTGTAATCGGTGAAAAGATAAAGCGTGAAAAGGCATCTGTTGATGATTATGAACATGTGCGGGAAGAAGTGCTGGCCTTGGTGCAACATAGTTATACTGAAAAAAAGGCTATTTTGATTGGACTAATGAAAAAAATAGTGCCAATTTTTCCGCTTTCTTCTACCCGATGAAAAGACGTGAAAGTGACAGCTTTTTAATGCTTTTTCTGAAACTTAGAGGTGGAATAAATGTATATTATAAAAATAATATATTACCTTTGTGCCCGATTTATATTTATTACAAGAACTCAAAAGATTAATCAGAATATCTTATGCGTAGATTAATAACACTATTCTTTTTGGTATTTACTTTGTCAGGGGTAGCTTTTGCTCAGCAGATGTCAGATGATCAGGTTGTTCAGTATGTAAAAAGCGCTCAGCAGATGGGCAAAAATCAAAAGCAGATTACTACTGAATTAATGCGGCGGGGAGTGACAAAGGAACAAGTTGAAAGAATTCAGAAAAAGTATGAAAACTCTAAATCTGGAAGTCCGCAGAGCAATACCCAAGATGAGAAGCGTTCTCGTCAACGTGGTGAAATGAGTGGCGTAGTCAAAGGGCTGCGTACAACTTCGGAAACTTATTCTGCCAGACAAACGGATGTTGCAGGGGATTCTTTACAAATGATGGATAATCGTTCCTTGTCTCAAGAGAAGGAAACAGAGGATCCGACTTCGCAAATTTATGGTCATAATATTTTTACTAACGATAATTTGACTTTCGAACCCAATGTGAATGTTGCTACTCCCGAGAATTATCGTCTGGGGCCTGGTGACGAGGTGATTATTGATGTGTGGGGAGCTTCTGAAACAACGATTCGACAAACAATCTCTCCGGAAGGAAGTATTCTTGTGAATAATTTAGGACCGGTTTATCTGAGTGGCAAAACTGTAAAGGAAGCCAATAATTATTTGAAACAAGAATTTGCCAGAATATATTCTGGAGTAACCGGAAATGTTCCGTCTACCCAAGTTAAACTGACATTAGGAGAAATACGTTCTATTCAAGTAAACGTTATGGGTGAAGTTGTGGTGCCCGGAACTTATACCCTCTCATCATTTGCTTCCGTATTTCATGCTTTATATCGTGCAGGTGGTGTGAACCCGATTGGTAGTTTGCGCAGTATTAAAGTGATTCGCAATGGAAATACAATAGCGGATTTGGATGTTTACGATTTACTTATGAAAGGAAAAATGAAGGATGACATCCGTCTGCAGGATGGTGATGTAATTCTTGTGGATCCTTACCAGTCACTGGTACAGATATTAGGTAAGGTAAAACGTCCGATGTTTTATGAAATGAAACCCACTGAAACCGTAGGTACATTATTGAAGTATTCAGGTGGTTTTACGGGTGATGCTTATAAGAAAGCATTACGTATAATCCGTAAAAGTGGACGTGAGCATCAAATTTATAATGTGGATGAGATGGATTATTCCGTATTCCGCGTAGATGACGGTGATAAGATAACGGTTGATTCCGTTTTACAGCGTTTTGAGAATCGTGTGGAAATCCGCGGTGCTGTATATCGTGAAGGTTTGTATCAGTTGGACGGTACGATGAATACAGTGAAGCAGCTGATTAAGAAAGCGGAAGGACTTCGCGGAGATGCATTCTTAAACCGTGCTATAATCGATCGTGAACTTGAAGACTTGTCGCATGAGGTTATACAAGTAGATGTGAAAGGTTTGCTGAACGGGACGGCTGCAGATATTCCTTTGCAGAAGAATGACATTTTATATATTCCAAGTATTCATGACTTGAAGGAAGAAGCTACACTTACCATTCATGGTGAAGTTGCCAATCCGGGTACATATCTTTATTCTGATAAAATGACAGTAGAGGATTTGGTGTTGCAGGCTGGTGGCTTGTTGGAGGCGGCGGCTACAACAAAGGTTGAAGTTGCACGGCGCATGAAAGATCCGAAGAGTACATCTTTCAGTACTACAGTAGGCCAGAATTTCTCTTTTGATTTGAAAGATGGCTTATTGGTGGGAGAAGGAAGCCAGGATTTCCATCTTGAGCCTTTTGATGAAATTTATGTTCGTAAGAGTCCGTCCTATTTTAAACAACAGAATGTTATGGTGGGCGGAGAAGTCCTTTTTAGCGGTAATTATGCACTATCGAAAAAGAATGAACGTTTGAGTGACTTGATAGCTAAGGCTGGTGGAGTAACTCCCGATGCTTATATAAAAGGAGCGCGTCTTATACGTAGGATGACCGAAGAAGAATTCCGCCGTAAGGAAGATGCTCTGCGTATGGCGCAAGCGGGAGGCGGAGATTCCATATCTGTAAAAAGATTGGATTTGTCCGATACCTATTCTGTAGGTATAAATCTGGGAGAGGCCTTGAAAAATCCTGGTTCAGATGCTGATATGGTGCTTCGCGAGGGAGATGTATTATTTGTTCCGGAGTACGTAAGTACAGTGAAAATCAACGGTGCTGTAATGTATCCGAATACAGTTTTATATAAAAAGGGTGAAAGCTTGAAATATTACATCAACCAGGCTGGTGGTTTTGGTAATGACGCCAAGAAACGCAAGGCCTATGTAATATACATGAATGGTACAGTTTCTCGTTTAAGAGCAGGAAACAAGAAAGCCATTGAACCAGGTTGTGAAATAATTGTTCCAAGTAAAGAACAGAAAAGGAAGATGACTACCACTGAAATTCTGGGAATGGGAAGTACGACAGCTTCTATTGCAGCGATGATTGCGACTATGGTTAATCTCTTTAAGTAATTTGAATTATGAGCGAAGAAAAAATACAAAACATAACCTCTCCACAACCTGAGGAACAAGAAATAGATTTGATAGAACTGGCCCAGAAAGTATGGGCTAGTCGCAAATTGGTTTTTAAGGCGTGTGGTATCGCTGCCCTTGTTGGACTGGTTGTTGCATTTAGTATTCCTAAGGAGTATTCTACAAGTGTGACGTTGGCTCCGGAGAGTGGTGGTAAATCTGGTGGCGGAAGTATGGGAGCCCTTGCAGCCATGGCGGGTATCAATTTGGGTACTTCTTCTGGTGAAGATGCTTTGTCACCCGAACTTTATCCTGATATTGTAAGTTCTACTCCTTTTCTGATTGAACTGTTCGATGTTAAAGTCAAGGATCAGAAAGCAAAAGTAGACACGACTTTATATGCTTATTTGAAAGAAGAACAGCGTTCTCCTTGGTGGAGTGCAATTTTCTCCGCTCCTTTTAAGGTGTTAGGATGGACATTGTCTTTGTTTAAGGATGAACCGGAAGAGGGGGATGCAAAGCTGGATCCTTTTCGTCTTACTAGAGATGAGTCTGCCATTGCAGATGCTTTAAGTAAACGTATCTCTGTTTCCGTAGACAAAAAGACAGGTGTGACAACCTTGTCTGTTACTATGCAGGATCCTTTGATATCTGCTTCGCTGACGGATACCGTGATGCATTGCCTGCAGAACTACATCACAGATTATCGAACTAATAAAGCTCGTCATGATTTGGCATTTACCGAAAAACTTTATGGAGAAGCAAAGGCCAGTTATGAGTCTGCCCAGAAGAAATACGCAAATTTTGTAGATGCAAACCAGAATATAATATTGCTGAGTTATCGCGCAGAGCAAGAGCGTTTACAGAATGAAATGAATTTAGCCTATCAAGTATATACACAAGTGTCTCAACAATTGCAGATGGCAAGAGCTAAGGTGCAGGAGATTACACCGGTATATACGGTTGTCCAGCCGGCTACGGTACCTTTGAAGCCTGCAAAGCCCAATAAATTGATGATTTTGATCGGCTTCATGTTCTTGGCAGGTGTCGGCAGTGTGGGATGGATATTATTTGTAAAAGATTTATTAAAGGGATGGAAAAAGCAAACAATATGATGACGGATAATGATATGATGTGCTGGCATGCATTGTACACAGCACCCAAGTCTGAACATAAGTTGATGCAGCGTTTGAATGCTGCGGGATATACTACATATTGCCCGATGCAGGCTGTGTTTGTAAAATGGAAAGGGCATACCCGGAAGGTGATTACTCCTCTTTTTTCCGGATGTTTGTTTGTTGCCGGTAATGTGTCGGAAGTTACCTCATTGGCTTCCTCGCAGAAGGCTGCTATATTAGTAGATAATGAAGGAAAAAGTTTGTCTATTGAGGCGGGCAAAGCAGAACTTCCTGCCAAGTTTGCCCAATTGCTGAAGTTATGATGAAGCTGATAACAGAAGAGCTGCTGGATACCGTTACTTCACGAGCTAAGGAGAACTCCCGTTTACGTATGAATTATAATTTTCATGCGTCTATGGATGCTCCTATTCATCGGTTGCTGAATGCTTTGGAACCGGGAACTTATCTTCCTCCTCACCGTCATACAGATAAGGAAGAAACTTATCTGGTTTTGCGTGGGAGTCTGCTGGCATTTTTTTATGATGATGCCGGTAATGTAACAGATAAGGTATGCCTCAATCCTTCGGAAGGTAAATATGGTCTGGAGATTCCTTCTAATACATGGCATAGTATTATTGCCTTGGAGTCAGGTACTGTTATTTTTGAAATTAAAAAAGGCCCATATCAGCCTCTACCCTCAGAGGATTTGGCTTCGTGGGCTCCTCAGGCTTCTGATGTGGAGGGAATAAAGGCTTTTATGAAGCGGATGTTGGAGCTTTAACATTTTCCCCGATAAACCCATAAGAAAGCCTCCCGATATATTTTATTGTATACCGGGAGGCTTCTTTATGTACCATGTTATTAGTCAAACAGGCTCTTGAACTTTTTGAATATTTTCTCTTTAATCGAAGTGTTCGGCTTGAAGTTATCCGATTCTTCCATCTCCTCCAATGCTCTCTTCTCATCCTTGCTCAGCGTTTCGGGTACATATACGCTGACATTTACCAGCAAATCTCCCGTGCCGTACCCGTTCACGTTGGGTAAACCTTTGCCGCGCAGGCGGAGTACTTTTCCCGGTTGCGTACCTGAGTCAATTTTTACTTTCACCTTTCCATCAATCGTGGGAATTTCTACCGCACCACCCAAGGCTGCTGTCGGGAAGCTGAGGAGCAGATTGTAAATCAAGTCGTTTTCATCGCGTATCAGGTTCGGGTCTTGTTCTTCCTCTACAAGAATCAGCAAGTCTCCCGGCACGCCGTTGTGCTTGCCTGCGTTTCCTTTTCCTCCCATAGAGAGTTGCATACCTTCTGCAACGCCTTTCGGAATTTTTACGGTTACTACTTCTTCACCGTATACAATGCCTTCACCGGCACACTCCTTACACTTGTTCTTGATGATTTTGCCCTCACCGCCACAAGTTGGGCAAGTGGTTCTTGTCTGCATGGTGCCGAGTATGGTTTGCTGGTTACGGATTAGTTTCACCAAGTCAGTAACACTGATTCTTGTATTTGCTGGTTACGGATTACCGTGCCGCTGCCGTTACAGGTCGGGCATGTTTCAGCGCCGCCGTCACCTTCGGCTCCCGTACCATGACAGTGGGTACAAGGCACGTATTTCTTCAGTTTGAATTTCTTTTCCACGCCGGTAGAGATTTCCTTGAGGTTCAGTTTCACCTTGACACGCAGGTCCGAACCACGGTAACGGCGTTGTTGTTGTGCTCCACCGCTTCCGCCGAAACCTCCAAAACCGCCGAAACCTCCACTGTGTCCGCCAAAGATGTCACCGAACATGGAGAAGATGTCGTCCATGGACATGCCTCCACTGAAGCCGCCGAACGGACCACCATTACCGGCGGCACCACCCAGTCCGGCATGACCGAACTGATCGTAGCGGGCACGCTTGTCCGGATTGCTTAGTACGTCGTATGCTTCTGCCGCTTCCTTGAATTTCTCTTCGGCTGTTTTGTCGCCCGGATTCTTGTCCGGATGATATTGGATGGCTTTCTTGCGATAGGCTTTCTTTATTTCTTCTACCGTTGCTGTCTTTTCGACTTCCAATACTTCGTAGTAATCTCTTTTTTCCATACAGTTTTATGTTATTCTCCGACTACCACTTTGGCATGACGGATCACTTTGTCGTTTAGGATGTAACCGGTTTGTACACAGTCCAGAATTTTGCCTTTCAGTGCTTCATTGGGTGCCGGAATCACGGCGATGGCTTCGTGATAGTCTGTATCGAGCGGTTGTTCCTTTGTCTCTATTACCTTAACGCCGTTTTGTCCCAATACAGACATGAACTTGTTGTAGATAAGTTCAACGCCTTCTGTTACGGCGGCTACGTCGGTGGCTGTCTCCATGTTTTTGAGGGCGCGTTCAAAGTCATCCACAATGGGTAGGATACTGCTGATACTCTTTTCACCACCGTTCAGGATGAGTTCTGCTTTCTCCTTCATGGTACGTTTGCGGTAATTGTCAAACTCGGCAGACAAGCGCAGGTATTTGTCCTTCTGCTCTTCAATCTGTTCATTGGCCTTTTCCAGTTCCTGGGCGAGCTTTTCTTCTTCTGTCAGGGGAGCTTCGTTTTCTTGTGAAGTTTCTTGTCCGACAGTTTCTTCGTCACATTCGTTGGGAGTAGCTTGAGTTTTCAGCTCCTCTTCCTGGTTGTTTTCTTTTTCTTTCGGATTCATATTGTTATGCTTATTATTCTTGTAAAATGATTTAGCTTTCATTGCTGTTAAGGGTTTAAGTTAATACGATATTAGTGCTCCAGCAAAAACTTTGCCAAAACGGATATTTTTGCCGAAAACGCTGCAAAGGTAATACTTTTATGTCAGATTGACAGCGCTTCTCTGTGTCTATTCATGGAAAAATAACTATCTTTGCACTCGCAATTCGCAGACTAATAGGTATTAAATAGTAAATTGTAAATAAATAAATCGTAAATATAAAGATGATTACAGTCTCTAATGTCTCAGTACAGTTTGGTAAAAGAGTGTTGTTCAATGACGTAAACCTGAAGTTTACAAGTGGTAACTGTTATGGTATCATCGGTGCCAACGGCGCCGGAAAATCTACTTTCCTGAAAACGATTTCCGGGGAGCTGGACCCTACGACGGGCTCCATCATGCTGGCTCCGGGAGAGCGTCTTTCCGTTTTGAGCCAGGACCACTTTAAGTGGGATGCTTTTACGGTGATGGACACGGTGATGATGGGACACACGGTGTTGTGGGATATCATGAAGCAGCGTGAAGTGCTGTATGCCAAAGAGGATTTCACAGACGAGGATGGGCTGAAGGTTTCCGAATTGGAAGAGAAATTTGCCGAGTTGGACGGCTGGAATGCCGAAAGCGATGCTGCCGCCTTGTTGAGTGGTTTGGGTATCAAGGAAGACAAGCATTATCTGTTGATGGGTGAGTTGAACAACAAAGAAAAGGTGCGTGTCATGCTGGCGCAAGCTCTCTATGGAAATCCTGATAACTTGCTGCTGGACGAGCCTACCAATGACTTGGATATGGAGACCGTGACTTGGCTGGAAGAGTACCTCTCCAACTTTGAGCATACGGTGCTGGTGGTAAGCCACGACCGTCACTTCCTCGACTCCGTTTGTACGCATACGGTGGACATCGACTACGGAAAGATTAACCTCTTTGCCGGTAACTATAGCTTCTGGTACGAGTCCAGCCAGCTGGCGCTCCGTCAGCAGCAGAACCAGAAGGCAAAGGCCGAGGAGAAGAAGAAAGAGCTGGAAGAGTTTATCCGCCGATTCAGTGCCAATGTGGCAAAGAGCAAGCAGACTACCAGCCGCAAGAAGATGTTGGAGAAACTGAATGTAGAAGAAATCAAGCCGTCATCACGTAAGTATCCGGGCATCATCTTTACGCCCGAACGCGAACCGGGTAATCAGATTCTGGAAGTTTCCGGTTTGACGAAAACGCTGGAAGATGGTACGGTGCTGTTCCGCGACGTCAACTTCAACGTAGAGAAGGGAGACAAGATTGTATTCCTTTCGCACGACCCGCGTGCCATGACCGCCCTGTTCGAGATTATCAACGAGAATATGAAACCGGATGCAGGTACTTTCAACTGGGGTGTGACTATCACCACCGCTTACCTGCCGCTGGACAATACTGCATTCTTTAATACAGACCTGAATCTGGTGGACTGGTTGAGCCAGTTCGGTGAAGGCAATGAAGTCTATATGAAGAGCTTCCTGGGACGTATGCTGTTCTCCGGCGAGGAGGTGCTGAAGAAAGCAAGCGTATTGTCGGGAGGTGAGAAGATGCGTTGCATGATTGCACGTATGCAGCTGCGCAATGCCAATTGCTTGATTCTGGATACACCTACCAATCACCTCGACTTGGAGTCTATCCAGGCATTCAACAATAATCTAAAGACCTATAAAGGCAATATCCTTTTCTCATCCCACGACCACGAGTTCATTCAGACGGTTGCCAACCGTATCATCGAATTGACTCCGAACGGTATTATCGACAAGATGATGGAGTATGACGAATACATCACTTCAGACCACATCAAGGAGTTGCGTGCACGTATGTACGCAACAAAGTGATAACGGAAGCTAAGGACTAAATAAGCATATTTTAAATCGTTCCATCATGAGGAAAAAATCGTTCCACCACGGTGGAACGATTTTTTTACCACGGTGGAACAATATTTCTGCCATGATGGAACGATTCTTCTTTCATATCTTTTTTGTTTAATAAAGGCTTGTGCGATATTGAAAAAAAGAAGAAGGTGTGTTAGAATGATTTTTAGCTATCATTCTGACACACCTTCTTTTGCTATTAAAAGAGTCTCTTTGTTCTTATTAAGGCGGGGAATAGTCTGAGTTATTGTTTCTCCTTATATATAATTTTGCCTTGGCTTTCGCCGAAAAGGTTGTCGCCTAGCGTGGTAATCTTATTCCCCGTGGCAAGCACATAGCGCAGGTTGTCGCATCCCATAAATGCTCCGTACTCAATGGCGGTTACACTGGCAGGAAGCACCAGCGTGCCGCACAAACGGCCGCAGCCACTGAATGCACGCTGTCCAATGCTTCTAAGCTCTTGCGGGAGCCGTACGTTCAGCAGATACTTCTTTTGGGTGAAAGTATAGTCGGGAATTGCAGTGGCATTACTGTTGGTCATGTCGATGGAAACCAGATTGGGCATATAGTCGCGTATCAATGTGAAGTCGGCTTCGTCCATTTTTCCTTCAACGGTCAGAAAGTTAACGTCTTTGGGCTGAAATCCGGCTCTTAACAGTTCGCTGGCAAGGCTGCCCATTTTACCAATCTGCACATTTACTGTCAGTGGTTCTCCTTCAATGAATGCAAAGGTTTCCCATTTCTTTTTGGTACGATAGGAGTCACTGCATCCCAATGGAACAAATATGGCTGTAACGCTATCGGCCAATGCTTCGGACAACAGATTGGGAGCCGTTTTCTTCCGTATCTGGCATATCTTGAGATTTTTGCATCCCTTAAAGGCAGCATCTTCGATGTTCTTGGTCTTGTCGGAAAGGATAATCCTGGTCAGCGTCTCCTTACCTACAAATGTACTGTCGTCCATTTGCTTGCAGAAGGCATATGCCGGAATGCAATTGGCAGGATATACATAAAAACGGTTTGGATAAGTCCCGTTCTTGCCTGCATACATGCTGATGGAGGCATTGGAAATGTCCAGCAGTTGCAGGTTTTTGAATTCATCCCGTAGATGCCTGAAATCTACGGCATTCAGCTTGCCCTGCAGGGTCAGTTGGGTGATTTCATTGGCTTCCGCTTCTGTCATCAGTTCCACCAGGGTGCCAGGTTTGGCCACGTAGTATCTTTTGGATTTTTGTGCCGAGGCATTCAGCATTAACGCCAGTCCGGCAACGGCTAAAAGTATTTTTCTTAGTTTCATGTTTGTCGATTCCAGATTGATTTTTCAAATATAAGAAGAAACCGGCAGGAATACATGAAGTTTTTTCTTTTTATTATTATTTTTGTCGGATATTAATCAAAATAAGATACAAATGGAGACGGAAGAAACGGTGAAGGAAGAGTGTGTTGCTATGAGTAAAACAAAACGTATTTGGCTGGCATTCGTTGATATAGTACTGTTTACTGTACTTTTTATGATTTTTCTGTTTTTGTTTGCCATACCTTTTGCGATTGCTTTCCCTGAGTTGAAGACACAAGCTGGTGGGATGAGCGTCTATTTAATGATGTTGAATGAAGTCTTGATGTTGGCCAGTGGGCTTATTGCCGCTTGTATGGTGCTGGGCTTCAGGAAGCTTCCTTTTTCGGGCTTGGGCTTGTCTTTGAAGGGATGGGGCAGAAGCCTGCTGAACGGAGCTTTGTTTGTCGTGTTCTTGTATGTAGTTGGTTTTGGCTTGTCTTTATTGTTGGGGGCTGTGGAAGTGGCAGGGGTCTTGTTTTCTCCCATTTCGTTGTTGTCGAGTCTTTTGCTTTATTTTTTAGTGGCAGTTACGGAAGAAGTTATTGGACGCGGTTTCATTTTAGGGCGTATGCTGGATGGAGGCGTCAATAAGTTTGTGGCATTGCTTATCTCTGCGGTGTTATTTTCGTTGATGCATCTTTTCAATCCCAGCTTTGCCTTCGTCCCGTTTTTGAATATCATGCTGGCGGGTTGTTTCTTGGGAGCTTCCTATATATACACGCGCAACCTCTGTTTCCCCATTGCCTTGCATTGGTTCTGGAACTGGATTCAAGGTTCTGTTTTGGGATATAAAGTCAGTGGAAATGAATTTAGCAATGAGAATCTGCTGATTCTTCACTTTCCGGAAGAAAATCTGATAAATGGAGGAACTTTCGGGTTCGAAGGCTCTATTCTGTGTTCACTACTTTTAGTGCTTGGTACAGTAATTATCTTAAGACACTATTATAAGGGATTAGGGATTAATGATTAATACGGAAACCATTAACCACTAACCATTAACCACTAACCATTAATCCCTAATCACTAATTCTGTTCCACTCCTTTCATTGTCAGCTGTATGCGTTTCCGGTCCATATCTATGCTGAGTACCTTTACGCGTATATGTTGATGAATGGACACTACTTCATTAGGGTCTGATATAAATCTGTCGGCGAGTTGGGAGAGGTGTACCAGTCCGTTTTCCTTGATGCCTATATCGACAAATGCGCCGAAGTTGGTGATGTTTCCTACGATGCCGGGCAATTCCATGCCTTCGCGCAGGTCGTTGATAGTGCGCACGTTCTTATCAAATTCAAATATTTTTATCGGTCCGCGTGGGTCACGTCCGGGCTTGTCCAGCTCTTGCAGGATGTCTTTCAGTGTCGGCATGCCCACGGTGGGGGAGAGGTAGCGTTCCGGATTAATCTTCAGACGCAGCTCCCGGCTGGCTATCAGCTCGGCTACGCTGCAACCCAAGTCCCTTGCCATTTGTTCTACGATGCAATAGCTTTCCGGGTGTACGGCAGTATTGTCCAGCGGATTCTTTGCCTGCGGAATGCGTAGGAAGCCGGCACATTGCTCAAACGCCTTGGCACCCATACGAGGTACTTTCATCAGTTCCTTGCGCGAGGTGAAGGCACCGTTTTCGGCGCGATAGTTCACAATGTTCTGTGCCAGTTGCGGACCCAATCCCGAGATGTAGGTCAGTAGATGGCTGCTTGCGGTGTTCAGGTTGACACCTACCAAGTTTACACAGTTTTCTACGGTCTGGTCCAATGATTTTTTCAGCTTGGTTTGGTCCACATCATGCTGGTATTGCCCCACACCAATAGATTTCGGGTCAATCTTTACCAACTCTGCCAGCGGGTCCATCAGTCGTCTGCCTATGGACACAGCACCGCGTACGGTGACGTCGTAGTCGGGAAACTCGTCCCGTGCAATTTTAGAGGCCGAATAGATGGAAGCTCCCTGCTCGCTGACGATGAATATCTGTATGTCGCGGTTGAAGCGCTGATGTTTCAAGAACTCCTCCGTTTCGCGGCTGGCAGTTCCGTTACCTATGGCTACGGCATCTATCTTATAAGACTCTATCATCATTTGCAGCTTGGCAAATGCCTCTTTCTGCTTGCTGACCGGAGGGTGGGGGTAGATGTTCTCATTGTGGAGCAGATTTCCTTGTGCATCGAGGCACACGACTTTACAACCCGTACGAAATCCGGGGTCTATACCCATCACACGCTTTTGCCCCAGTGGTGAAGCCAGCAACAACTGACGGAGGTTTTCGGCAAATACCTTGATGGCTTCCTCATCAGCACGCTCTTTGCTTTGCGTGGCAAATTCCGTCTCTATGGATGGCTTCAATAGGCGTTTGTAGGAATCCTGCACGGCTTCTGCCACTTGCTGTCCGCAGGCGTTGTTGCTTCGCACGAATTGGCGTTCCAGCCGTTCCACGCACTCCTCATCGTCCGGGCTGATGCTGACTTTCAGCAGGCCTTCCGCTTCGGCACGCCGGATGGCGAGCAGGCGGTGGGAGCTGCATCGCTTCAACGATTCGGAGCAGTCGAAGTAGTCACGGTATTTGGTCGCTTCCTCTTCTTTGCCTTTCACCACTTTGGCGGTCAGTATGCCTTGGCGGGCAAATGCGTTTCGCACGCTGTTTCGGGCACGTTCGTCTTCGCTAACATGCTCGGCTATGATGTCACGGGCACCTTTCAGTGCATCTTCCACGTTCTTCACGTCTCCTTTCACATAACCGGCGGCGCGTTCCTCCGGATGGGGCTCACGTTGCAGCATCAGCAGGGTGGCGAGGGGTTCCAGTCCTTTTTGGCGGGCTGCTTCGGCACGTGTTTTCCGTTTGGGTTTGTAGGGAAGGTAGATATCCTCCAGTAGGGTGTTGTCCCAGGTCTCCTCGATACGCTTCTGAAGTTCGGCGGTCAGTTTGCCTTGTTCCTGTATGGTGTTGAGGATGGTTTCTTTACGTTTGGCTGTTTCGCTCAGCTTTTCGTAGTGGGTCTTTATGGATTCAATCTGCACTTCGTCCAGTCCTCCCGTCACTTCCTTTCGGTAGCGGCTGATGAAAGGAATTGTCGCTCCATCTTCCAGCAGGCCGAGGGTCTGGCTTATTTGTCTTTCTGATATGCCGAGAGCGGCAGATATCATTTGATGAAAATCTTGTATCATTTTGTATCTCATTTTATAATAGGTGCCAAAAGTACAAAAAACAATTGTTGTTTTTTCTTTAGGTTCCAACTTTTATCTATATTTGTCAAAGCTATGGAGCAATTAAACGAATCAATCAATTGAAACACATATATCGTACAATATTACCATGCGTGGTAGCGCTTTTCTGCTGCCTTTTGCCTGCTTTCTCGATTACGGGAGAGCATCCGGTATTGATTATCAGTTCCTATAATCCGGATGCCGGTCGGACTTCCAGCAATATCTCTGACTTTATGGAGGAATTCCAACGTTTAGGAGGGACGAATACCGTTGCATTGGAAAACATGAATTGCAAAAGTTTTTCCGAAGCTCCTTTTTGGGAAAAGAGAATGGCAGGGCTATTATCCAAATACCAGAATGATAAAAGTCCGGCATTGATTGTTCTTATTGGGCAGGAAGCTTGGGCTGCCTACCTTTCTTTGGAAGACTCAGTACGCGGCAATACTCCGGTAGTGAGTGCGCTATCCAGCCGGAACGCCATATTGTTGCCGGGAGATACCATCGATTTGAAGACTTGGATGCCTGAATCCGTAGATTTTTTCACGGATTTTCCGGATTCACCTATCAAGGCCGGCTTCGTTTATGAGTATGATGTGGAGGCGAATATCAACATGGTAAAGCAGATGTATCCTGACACCGAGAATATCGCTTTTATATCAGACAACAGTTATGGTGGTGTTGCTATGCAAGCTTATGTAGTGAAGGAAATGAAGAAATTTCCCGAATTGGATCTGATACTGCTTGACGGACGTGTCAATACAATATATACTATTTGTGATAGGTTGCATGAACTGCCGGAACATACGGCAGTATTAATGGGGACGTGGCGCGTGGATATGAATGATGGCTATTTTATGCGTAATGCTACTTATGCCATGATGGAAGCTGCTCCAGCCTTGCCCACATTCTCTTTGAGTTCTGCCGGTTTGGGATACTGGGCTGTGGCAGGCATCGTTCCTGCCTACCGTGCTTTGGGCAAGGAGATGGCAAGGCAATCTTATCGTCTGCTGACTGACCCGCAGGATGGGAATACTCATATGGAAGTCATTCCGAATGAGACCATACTGGACGGCAAGCTCGTGAAGGAAAAGAAACTGAATATCGCCGGCCTTCCGCAGCCGGTAAAGATGCTGAACGTAACCCCTTCTTTCTACGAACAGTACAAGTATCATATCTGGTCTGTCGGTGCTGTTCTGTTGGTGCTGTTGGGCGGTTTGTTCGTTTCCCTTTACTTTTATTATCATACAAAGAAGTTGAAGGATGAACTGGAGGTATCCGAGGGTGCCTTGCGCGAAGCAAAAGACCGTGCCGAAGAATCCAGCCGTCTGAAGAGTGCTTTCCTTGCCAATATGAGCCACGAAATCCGTACGCCATTGAATGCGATTGTGGGCTTCTCGGACGTGCTGTCTGCCGGAGGAGCCTCGGAAGAAGAACAGCGTGGCTATTTCGAGATTATTAGGACCAACTCTGATTTGCTGCTTCGGTTGATTAATGACATATTGGATGTGTCCCGTTTGGAGGCCGACCGCGTCATCCTTTCTTTGGAGAGCTGCAATGTAGTGCAGATATGCCAGCAGGTAGTAGCTTCCGTGGCCCAGGCACGCAGGTCGACCAATCAATTCTTATTTGAGTGTGAACGTGAGGTAGTGGAGATGCGGACGGATGTGCAGCGTTTACAGCAGGTTGTGATAAATCTGCTTTCCAATGCGGACAAGTTTACAAAAGAAGGTACGATAACCTTGAAGCTGGAGCTGGATACGGCGAGGAATGTTGCAGTATTCTCGGTGACTGACACCGGTTGCGGCATTCCATTGGACAAACAGAAACGGGTGTTCGAACGTTTCGAGAAGCTGAACGAATATGTGCAGGGAACCGGCTTGGGCTTGTCCATCTGTAAGCTGACCGTTGAGAAGTGGGGCGGCGAGATTTGGATAGATCCTGCCTATACGGATGGAGCACGGTTTATGTTTACCCATCCTATGAACTTATAAGAACCGACAAGAAATAAGGAAATATGAAAAGATTTAGTTGTTTTTTTATCTGGATTTTTGTCCTGACAAGCATACTGCTTGCGCAGGAAAGAGAGGTGAAACTGAAAGTCGTACAGACCAGTGATATACACGGAAACTACTATCCCTACGACTTTATACGCCGCCGGGAGGCAACCGGCAGTCTGGCACGTGTGCATGCTTTGGTGCAAAAAGAACGTGAGGCTTATGGCAAAAATCTGATTCTCTTGGACAATGGTGACATTCTGCAGGGACAGCCCACAGCCTATTATTATAATTACATAGATACCGTTGCCCCTCATCTGGCAGCGGAGATGATGAATTTCATGGGGTATAATGCCGGCAATATGGGTAACCATGACGTAGAGACCGGCCGTACCGTTTTCGACCGTTGGGCAGGTGACTGCCGTTTTCCGATATTGGGTGCCAATATTGTGGATACTGCTACCGGAGAAACCCATTTCAAACCCTATGAGGTGCTGGAACGTGACGGAGTGAAAATTGTGGTTCTCGGTATGATAACTCCTGCCATCCCCGTGTGGCTTTCAGAGAATCTGTGGAAAGGGCTGCGTTTCGACGATATGGAGGAGACTGCCCGCAAATGGATGAAGATTATCCGTGAGCAGGAAAAGCCTGATTTGGTTATCGGTATGTTCCATGCCGGCCAGGATGCCCAGCTGATGGGAGGCAAGTATCGCGAAAACGCTTCGGTGGAAGTGGCGTGCAACGTGCCGGGATTCGATATTGTCCTGATGGGGCACGACCATGCGCGCGAATGCAAGAGGGTGTGCAACATAGCCGGTGACTCGGTACTGGTGATGGACCCTGCCAGCAACGGTGTCGTTGTGAGTAATGTGGATATAACCTTGAAACTGCGTGATGGTAAAGTTATAGACAAGAAGATAGACGGCATACTGTCCGATACGCAAGACTACGGCGTCAGCGAAGAGTTCATGCAACGCTTTGCCCCCGAAAATGAAGCTGTGCAGAATTTTGTTTCCAAGAAAATTGGTTCTTTTACCGAGACTATCTCCACACGTCCTGCTTATTTCGGTTCTTCCGCTTTTATAGACCTTATCCACGAATTGCAGTTGGCAATCAGCGGAGCGGATATTTCTTTTGCGGCTCCTTTGTCCTATGATACGGAAATCCGTAAAGGAGACATTTTTGTGAACGATATGTTCAATCTGTATAAGTACGAAAATATGCTTTACACCATGCGTCTGACGGGGAAGGAGATACGCGATGCCTTGGAGATGTCGTATGATTTGTGGACCAATCGGATGAAGTCTCCGGACGACCATATCCTTCTCTTCCGTGAGAAGCGCCGCGAAGGTGCTACGGATAGGGCCTCATTCAAGAATTTCAGTTTCAACTTCGATTCTGCGGCGGGTATTATCTACACGGTGGATGTGACCAAGCCGGATGGGGAGAAGGTAACCATTCTCAGCATGGCAGACGGTACCCCGTTCGATATGGATAAAATGTATAAGGTAGCGGTGAATTCTTATCGCGGAAACGGTGGCGGCGAATTGCTGACAAAGGGTTCCGGCATCTCGCAGGATGAATTGAAGGAGCGCATCATCCACTCTACGGATAAGGACTTACGCTATTATCTGATGCAGTACATCGAGCGAAAGAAGGTGATTGAACCGCGTGCGCTGAATCAGTGGAAGTTTATTCCCGAAGAATGGGTGGCTCCGGCTTCCATGCGTGATTATGAGTTCTTGTTTGGCAAAGTTAAAGAATAATTCACTATCTTTGCGGCTCAGAATCTATAATGTAAGTTTTTGGACGTGAAGCAGAAGAAAAAAATTATAGGCGCATTGAGCTTGCTGGTACTGTTTATCATGTACCAGGCAAGCATCACCGCGTTCACTCACGTCCATTATGTGAATGGGGTGATGATAACGCACTCGCCCCCTTTTCATGGCACACACTCTCACTCCCAGACTTCCCTTCTGGTCATCGGGCATTTGTCGGCATTCTACTCTTCCGGAGTGGATGTGTATGAGATTCAGCACCCGATGCGTCCTTTGCTGGCCATGCTCAGAGCCAAACCGGCAACACCTACTGTTAAGGGGGAAGTGATACGTACCCTTTCCCTTCGCGCTCCTCCCGCTCTTTTTTCATAGTCATTAGGTTTAAAAACGCCTGGATTTTTTGTATGTAGATACCAGGCATTTTAGTCTCGAAGTCCGGCATTTCAGTGAACGAAGTGCGGCATCTCGGATGATTATCTTTTTTCAGACTTGAATTATTTTTTTTATTTAGAGCGCTAATTTGATGAAACAATACATTTTGGCGTTGGTACTTGCAGTGGTAAGTGCCAGCGTAGCTTTTGCCGTAAATCCTATAAAAGAAGGTAATATGATTTCCGGCCATGTGATAGTGAAAGGTACGGAGGAAAATATACCCGTATGCCACGGTTTTGATTATCGGCAGTGGTCAGGGAACGGTTTCCAATGAAGAAGGACAATTTGAGTTCCGCAAGCTTCCGGCGGGAAAATACAAGCTCCGTGTGTCGGCAGTGGGCTACAAGACCCAAGAGAAGGAAGTGACGGTGAGCAAGGACTTTACTGCCGTCATACATTTCCCGATGGAAGAGGAGAGTTTCATGACCGATGAAGTGGTGGTATCTGCCAACCGCAACGAGGTAAGCCGCAAGGCAGCTCCGGTAGTTGTAAATGTGATGAGTACCAAATTGTTCGAGATGGTCAACTCCACCGACCTTGCCAAGACACTGAACTACCAGTCGGGCCTGCGCGTGGAGAACAACTGCCAGAACTGCGGCTTCCCCCAGGTGCGCATCAATGGCTTGGAAGGTCCGTATTCGCAGATATTGATAAACAGCCGTCCCATCATCAGTGCATTGAGCGGTGTGTACGGATTGGAGCAAATCCCCGTGAACATGATTGAACGGGTAGAAGTGGTGCGTGGCGGAGGCTCTGCCCTGTTTGGCGCCAATGCTGTGGGAGGAACTATCAATATTATAACCAAAGACCCCATCAACAATTCCTTCCAGGTATCGAGCATGTTCTCCAATATGGACGGCAAGTCCTGGGAGCAATATATGGGTGGCAATGTGTCGCTGGTTGCCAAAGATAACTCTTACGGCATTGCCTTTTATGAGAGTTACCGCAACCGTAACCCCTACGACCGCGATGGCGATGGCTTTTCCGAGCTGGGCAAGCTGAACATGAATACCTTCGGTTTCCGCGCCTATTACCGTCCTACGCATTTCAGCCGCATCAATCTGGAATACCATACCACTAACGAACTTCGTCGCGGAGGCAACAAATTCGATTTGCAGCCGCACGAGACGGACATCACCGAGCAGACCAAGCATATCATCAATAGCGGAGGCGTGAGCTATGATTTGTTCTGGAAAGAGTACAAGCATAAGATTTCGGCTTACACCTCCATCCAGCACACCGACCGCAACAGCTACTATGGTGCCCAAAAGAACATGAATGCCTACGGCAAGACGAAAGACCTGACCTGGGTTGCCGGCGGCATGTACGTGGGCAATATGGACAACTGCTTCTTTGCCCCCGCCACCTTCACCGGCGGACTGGAATATCAGAACAACTCCCTGCACGACATCATGACCGGCTATCATCGTGACATGGAGCAGGATGTCCGCATTGCCAGCGCCTTCGTGCAGAATGAGTGGAAGATGAACGTACTGACCATGCTGGTCGGCGCCCGCCTGGACAAGCACAACCTGATAGACAAGCTTATTTTCAGCCCCCGCGTCAACCTGCTCTACAAGCCGACAGATGATTTTCAGGCACGCTTGACTTATTCTACCGGTTTCCGTGCTCCGCAGGCATACGATGAGGACTTGCACGTGACGGCAGTAGGCGGCAAGGGAGTCCAAATCAAACTCGCCGATAACCTGAGTGAAGAACGCTCCAACAGTTACAGCGGTTCGGTGGACTGGACTGCCCATCTGGGTCACTGGCAGGCAAACATCCTGGTGGAAGGTTTCTATACAGACCTGCGCCACGTCTTTGTGCTCGAAGATATCGGCAAGAACGAAGTAGGGGATGTCATCAAGGAGCGCCGCAACGGAAACGGTGCACGCGTATATGGTGCCAATCTGGATGTAAAGATTGCCCATGGCAAGGAGGCGCAGTTCCAGCTCGGATTTACGGCACAGCGCAGCCGCTATACCCATGAGGAAGCCTGGACGAAGGTGGACGGAGAAGACCTTACCACCAAGCGCATGCCCCGTACACCTGATTATTACGGGTACTTCACTTTCTCCTCCGCACCGGTAAAGAATTTTGATTTCTCTCTTTCCGGTACCTATACGGGAAAGATGATTGTTCCGCACTACGCACCGGAAGATGCTCCCGAGGGTGCCTTCTGTAATATCACTTCAGACCGCATGGAGCATACTCCCCAATTCCTGGACCTGAATGTGAAGCTGAACTACACCTTTGTGCTTCACGACCATATCAAACTCCAGTTGAACACGGGTGTACAGAACATCTTCAACAGTTTCCAGAAAGACCTGGATAAAGGGGAATTCCGCGATGCGGGTTATTTCTACGGACCGACGCAGCCGAGAACCTTTTTTATTGGTTTCAAGATAATGAACTAAAAGTTTCCATTTAAGAATTTTTAGAGCTAAATTCCGCAAAATAGTCCTACATTTGTCGCCAAAGCACAAAAACCATGGATACTAAGAGAATACGGAATGTAGACATTTCCCAGATACATCATTTGCCGATGATTGATTTCATCGGCAATGATTTTGCTATTTTTAATGACATCAAGGACATGCCTTTGAGCTCTTATCCCACCCGTTTGAATGCTGCTTGCCTGACTGTCTGCTTGAAAGGGTGGTGCAAACTGGAACTCAACCTGCAGCAATGTGAAATGCGGGAAGGTATGTTGGGTATTATTCTTCCCGACCAGATTGTTCTGCAACGCGAGCGTTCCGATGATTTTTCCGGTCTTTTCATTGCCGTCTCAAGGGATTTTATGGATATGGTGATACCTACCATGCAACAGCTTTTCCCTATGTTTTTCATGATTAAGGAGCGGCCCTTCGTTCACATCACTCCGGAGGAATCCCAATCGTTTCAGGAGTATCACTCTTTTCTTTGGAGCAAGGTGAAGCTGAAAGACAATCCTTTCCGTAAGGAAATCACTCAGGGGTTGCTGTTGGCCCTTTTTTATGAGATATATAATATCTATCAAGGACATGTCATCCAGGAACGCATTCCCAAAAGCAGGAAGGAAGACTTGTTCGAGCGCTTTATCCGTGCTATTTCCGAGTCCTATAAGGAAGAGCGCAGTGTGTCCTACTATGCTGATAAGATGTTCCTCACTGCCAAGCACCTTTCCACCGTAGTGAAGGAAATCAGCGGAAAGACGGCGGGCGAATGGATTGACAGTCTCGTCGTTTTGGAAGCCAAAGCCTTGTTGAAGTCTTCCGAGCTGAGCATTCAGGAAATTGCAGACGAGCTGCACTTTGCCAACCAGTCGTTCTTTGGCAAGTATTTCAAGCATCACACCGGTATGTCACCTAAAGAATATCGCCGGCAATAGGTTCAATGTGACGGAATAATGTTTATTTTTGCGGTAAAGATTTACCCCCAAAATAAACTATCATGGAAAAAAGAGAAATTGACCTTACTGTTTCCTGCTATGGAAAGGTGAAAGGAGTGAAGTATGACGTTGTCATCCTACCTTGGGGAGCTACGGAGCCCCATAATCTGCATCTGCCTTATCTCACTGATTGTATTCTGCCGCATGATATTGCCGTAGATGCGGCTGCACTGGCTTTGCAGAATTCCGGTGTACGCTGTATGGTGATGCCTCCCGTACCTTTCGGTGCACACAATCCGGGGCAGCGCGAACTTCCGTTCTGCATCCATACCCGCTATTCCACTCAGCAGGCCATTCTGGAAGACATAGTTGCCTCCCTCTATGCACAAGGCATGCGTAAGCTGATTATTCTCAGCGGTCATGGCGGCAACAACTTCAAGGGAATGATTCGTGACCTGGCGTTTGTGTATCCCGATTTTCTGATTATCGCTGCCGACTGGTTCAGCATCGTCCCTCCCAAAGACTACTTTGAGGCTGCTGTCGACGACCATGCCGGCGAGTCTGAGACTTCCGTCATGATGCATTACCATCCCGAGCTGGTGAATTTGGATGAGGCCGGTGACGGGGAATCCAAACCGTTTGCCATTCCTTCCTTGAATGAAAAGGTTGGCTGGGCTCCTCGCCATTGGGATAAGGCTACAGTCGACAGCGGGGTAGGGAATCCCAAAAAAGCTTCTGCCGAGAAAGGAGAACGTTATATGAAACCGGTGGTGGAAAAGTTGGCGAAGCTCTTTACGGAAGTCGGTCAAGGAAGTCTGTATTGATGTACTTGGCTTCCGGCTATATATAAAAATAGGCAATAACCGTTGTGGATATTGCCTATTTTTTTAGTGCACCCTAAAAACTAATCTCTTTACTCTTATAAAAACTAATCTTTCTCTATTTCGAGTACAAAATTAGAAGGTTTTTGCGGGTTATGAATTGACATAAGTCAAAAATCTCATTCGGATATTATTTTTTCAAACGTGCCCAAAAGCCCTTCTTTTTCTGCCGGACCGGTTCACTGTTTTCGCGGAACAGTTCTTCGTAGGTCACTCCGTCATGTATCATGCGGTAGATGCTTCCCCAGTCAGGCAGTCCACCTAGGTTGCGGTCATCGATAAAGAGATCGGCTTTTACTTTGCGTGAAAAACCGGTGTGTGCGATGTCTTCTTCCGGATAGTTCCGGTTGACGGCATAGAATTCCACACCCCGTTTCCTACACCATTCCACAGCTTCCTCCAGGAGCTTCCCTTCACGTACCGACCATAAAATCAGCCGGTGACGCTCGTTTATCAGCATCTTCAACGTAGCGGTGGCAAAGGGAATTTCTTCTCCTATCTGGGGATAGCGGTGTTCTACAATGGTACCGTCAAAATCAACGGCTATGGTCATAAATGAATAGCTTTTATTGGTTTCAGACTGTGGAGAAAATTATCCTTGACCGCCTGTGGTGCCGCCTGAGTGCTGGCTGACCGGATTGTTTGAATATTCTTCCTGATGTCCCGTGTAGCTTTTCAACTCTACTTTTACGTCTTTGCTCTGGTTGCCTACCACTACTTTAAAGGTATATGTTTTCACGCGTACCATACGCTTGCTGCCATACAGCAGTACATGGTTGCCACTGACACTTGCAGTCAGCTTTTGTTCAATTTCATAAGAACCGTTCGTACCTCCCTCTTCAGTTTCAATGTAGTTGTTGATGTATGTGGCCAGTGCATCGGATGCTCCTGCAGCTTTCAGCGCTTCAGCCGGAGAAACGGTATAGTCCCATCCGTTCTTGATTTTAAGGGTCAGGATGATGTTTTCCAGTGCATCGTAATCTCTGTTCTCAATCTTGATTACCTCGGCTTTTCCATTCACTTCGTTGTAGCCGTCTGCTACACTGGCGGCAGCTTGTTTGGTAAATTTCACTCTAGGTGAATATTTGCCGGCTATCTTCTCGCCTTGCGGAATGGTAATGATGTAATTGTTATTGTTGAATCCTACGGTTTTAGCAGCGGCTCTGGTTGCAGGTGCCTCGCTGGATTCCACTTCCATGTTTTCCGGATCAAAATAGCCCAGGTTGGCATCAGTCGACGGATTGGGAATGGCAATGATGATATCTTCCTTGGCAACAGCGTCAGCCGGCTCTGTCTTGATGGCTACGTTATTTACAGAAGCCTTTGATGCTTCCGGTTGTGTGGAAGTTGCCGGATTGGCCTCACGTGCCTCTTCAAACACGACGGCTGCAATCTTGGTGTTTTCTTCCGTACCTCCGGTGGGTATGTTGATGGTGGCGGCATTCTCCTTTTCCGGATTTTCTATTTTCGGAGCCTCAATGGTGCTTCCGTCAGCCTCCTGCATCTCGCCGAATTCTATGGTTGTTGACATTTTTACATTTACCACCATCAAGCTGTGGTTGGCTGTTCCGTCTGTAAATTCTGCTGTGGCCTCGTAGTCATCATGTCCTTCAGCTGTTACAGTGAGCGTGTAGATGCCGGTTTTGTTCACAGTCAGTGAGTATACGCCTTTTGCATCGGTTGTGGCAGAGTATTCGCCGCTTTTTACGGTGGGTCCCGCCCAAGGGCCGGTGGGTTTCCTTATA
>OAVE01000254.1_pt1 | contig 24946 bp, 18 predicted proteins | sample 1476361 | NCBI WGS metagenome assembly OAVE01 (sample SAMEA2580078, study PRJEB22360) | human gut metagenome | biome: human gut; feature: human-associated habitat; material: faeces | place: Denmark | collected 2008/2010
AGTTTCACTTTTAAATCCTTAAAATATATTCTTTGTTGTCGTTTCAAATATAAACTTATAAATGGTTTAAATATTATTTTTTTAGAGACAACATTTTCAGTAAAATCCAGAATCGTTTTATCACCCTTTGAGTAGAATTTTCCAATCCAAGTCCCCTTAATATTTTTATTGTCTATCTCAAATATCCATGACTGGTATTTAATACATTCTGTAATCCTAAAATAAGTTTCGATTCCATTCTTGGCAATCTCTATAAAGTTATGCTCATCTATAATTCTTACATCTTTTAAATCACTTCTCCAGAAAAAATCCTTTAGATTCGTCACTGTATCCCACACTACTTCTATTGGATATAGTAATGTAGCTCTCATATTAGACACTGCCATAATAATCACCTCAAATATATTAGAAAAACACATAATCAATAAAAGATGAATTAAACTCTTTAACCTACTTACATATCTCTACAAACCCATTAGTAAAATTCATATTAATATAAGTAGTATTCATAATATGATATTATTCAGAAACATATTCCAATGCTATACTTAAAATAGTGTATTTTTATTTATTTTTAAAGGGTTGTGTGTATGAGAAAAAGTAAATGTAAGAAAAAAACAAGTGGTTGCAATCAAACCATTACATCGAAAGCTCTATTATTTTCCATGATTTTAACGGCTATGAGTGGTCAAATTGTAAATGCGATTGACAAGAATGTAACAGATGAATCTGTAACATTACCAACTTATAATGTGACTGTGACCGCTACAAGAACAATGGAAGACATTGTAAAAACACCTAGTTCTGTTTCTATTGTAACAGCGGAAGATATTGAAGTGCGAAGAGCTGATACGGTAGCAGATACTCTACAAATGTTGCCTGGGGTTTATAAAAGCCAAAAAGCCAATGGTGGCTTACAAATCCGTGGATTTGACTCTACCAATACATTAGTACTACTTAATGGTGTACCAATGAATAATACATTTAATAATAGTGTTGATTGGGAAGCTATACCAGTACATTCAATTGAACGAATTGAGCTAGTACGTGGTCCTAGCTCTTCTTTATATGGTGGTAGAGGTGTAGCAGGTGTTATCAGCATACAAACGAAACAAGCAGACCCAAAACAATCCGTAAAAGACATTCATTGGCATGGTCAAGTTGGATATGGCTCTCATGGAACACTGAATAACGAGTTAGGCTTTGACGCTCGTGTATCAGATCGTGTTGCTGTTGGTATGTCTTTTGAACAAAGACGTACTGATGGATATCCAGGTTTCTTCATTACTGGCAAAGCAGCAAAAATTAAACCTAATACAAAAACAGTGACACCTGATAATCCTGTACCACAAACCAAAGATGGTGCCTACCTATTAGGTAGCCGTGGTAATAAGTCATATAATAATAAAAGTCTTTCCACCTATATAACGATGAATCTACGTGACAAGGAATCATTAACATATTCATATCTATACACAAAAAATAGATATGCCTATGAAAATCCTATGAGTACGATTATAGTAAATGGTAAACCAGTTTTCTCAGGAAACATCAAAATAAATGATCAAAAATATGTGGCTCTTAGAACAAGTAGATATTTAGGCTATGATGGATTGAAAGAATATCACGCTCATAATTTACAATATAAAAATGACAAGAGCAAATTACAAGTTATTTTTAATGTATTGGATCGCAAGAAAGACGGATTCTCTAGCCCTAATAGTCCAAACACACCAAACTATAATGGACCTGGCGATGACTCCTTCTACCCTGGAAAAACAATTAACTTAGATGTACAAAAAATATGGGACCGTATGGGTAAACATACTCTTGTTGCTGGATTAAACTGGAAAAAAGAAAACTTTGATCAAAAACGAAGAGAACTAACAAATTGGAGAAATCATTCCTCTTTTGATTCTACAACATATCCAGGTGGATTGTATGAAATTAACAAAGGCGCTACTAACAATCTAGCATTATTCATACAAGATACTTATCGACCTAATAATGATTGGGCCATTTATACGGGACTTCGTATAGACCGATTTAAAAAGTACCATGGACAACACGTTACTTATGATAAAGTTAATAAAAAATATGACGCCGTAAATCATGGAGAAGGCACCTATACAGAATTGAGTCCTAGATTGGCTATTGAACATTATTTGAATGACTCTTTGAACGTGTATGCTTCTTACGGACACTCCTTTAACCCACCTCCATTGAGCCAAGTGTATCGATATAGTGATATTGTAAAAGCCAATCCTAACTTAAATCCAGAACGGTCTGACTCATTTGAAATTGGTCTAAAAAAGGAATGGAATACAAAAACAACATTAAATGTGTCTGGATTCTATGTAAAAACAAAAGACAAAATAAAATATGTAACCTATTATGATCGTAATGGTGATGTAGATTATAAAATGTATAATAATGTGGACCTAGAAACTCGCCGTGGTGTAGAACTAGAAGTTCGACATAAATTATCATCAAAATGGTCTGTATTTGGAAATTATACTTGGCAAATGGGCCGTATTAAACACAAAGAACTTCCTAATACAAATACTAACGAATATACAGAAATAAATTATGATATTCCTAAACATATATTCCATGCAGGGCTTGAATATACTAGTGGCAAATGGAATGCCCTTTGGGATACTCAATATGTAAGTCGTCGTCAATCTATTGATGACATTACTGGTCAATATGGTTCAGAAGACAGTTACTTTATTTCTAATGTAGCTATGAATTATAAGTTCTCTAAAGAAGCGACATTGCAGTTTGGTATCCAAAATGTATTTAACCGCATCTTCTTTAATGATGAAGCAACAGCCGGTCGCACATACTCCGCAAGTATGAAGTTTAAATTCTAGTGATTCTGTTCTATGTTAAAAAAAACATCTATAATTTAATCCAATTAGGATTATATAAAGAACTATTTAAAATTTTATATGATGAATTGTAAAATATATTGCGACAAATAAAAAGACTCATATTGGAGATCTCGTGTAAAATGTAAATAACCACAAATACATGACACGGAGATCTCTAATATGAGCTATATACATCTTACCATAGAAAAACGAAGTCAAATAGAAGTTTTACGAAGAGAAGGATACTCTGTTCGTAGGATTGCTAGCTTAATCGGGGTTCACCATTCTACTGTAGCAAGAGAATTAAATCGCGTTGAAGGTGAATATTCTGCGATTAAAGCACAACAATTAGCCATTAGTAAGTCTGCTAATAAAGGCAGACCAACAAAGTTAACACCTCAATTAGCGGCTTTAATTGAATCCAGGTTACAACAAACTTGGTCTCCAGAAGAAATAGTTGGTGCTGAATTAGTTGGAGTTCTAAGCTTTAAAACAATTTATTCTTGGATCCATCGTGGTTTTCTTGCTGTAACAGAAACAGTACTTCGCCGGAAAGGCAAAAAGCCCGGTACACAAGAAAAGCGTGGACGGTTCAATGTGAAAAAGACCATTAAGGACCGACCTCAAGAAGTTGAAAACCGTAAGACTTTTGGTCATTGGGAACTAGATACAATGGTGTCTTCCAGAGGTCAAAGTAAAGGTTGTTTAGCTACATTTGTTGAACGTAAAACTCGATTTTATGTAGCAATAAAAATGGATGACCGAACTAATGATTCTATGTTTTTAGCTATTAGTTCCCTATACAACACATTAACAAGTAAATTACTTAAAACCTTTACAGTGGACCGTGGTAAAGAATTTGCGTGCTTTGAACAGGTTGAAAACGAGTTTGGGATACCAATGTATTTTGCTGATGCCTATGCAGCATGGCAACGTGGCTCTAATGAAAATAGTAATGGTTTACTTCGAGAGTTTTTCCTAAGAAAACCGATTTAGCAAAAGTAACACTAGATAAACTAACAGAAGCACTAGTGCTGATTAATAATCGACCTAGAAAATGCCTTGGGTTTAATACACCATTTGACATGTTTAAATATGAGATTAAAAAATTGATTTAATTTTGTCGCATTACTTATTGCAATTCATCAACAAATTATAGAAAATGTTAACCGACAAAGATATGAACAAAAATGATCTCAAAGAAGCAGCTGGAATCAGTGCAGCTTCCATTGCAAAACTTGGTAAGGGTGCAAATATCACTACTGATGTTCTTCTTAAACTCTGTGAAGCTATGGATTGTAAGTTGGAAGATATTATGGAAACAATAAATGATTAATACTTAGGAGGAGTAAACAATGTCACAAGCATCGGATGCATTTGAAAATGAAATAGTAACAATGGTCAGTAATCATATTGGTGAAAAATTACCTTATACTCTACCTGATTGGATGATTAATGAAGGCATTCAGCCTAATGCCACAATAGTATCGGTTGACGGTATTGGTAGCAAAAGCAAAGATAATAAAACCGATGTCATCATTAAATTAAGTGAAGGAGAACCAATTAAGATTTCAGCAAAACTTCGTAATGCTGACTATTTTGGAAATTGGTATGGACACAAAAGATTCCTAGACGAATTTGGAATGGCTGCGTTTCAAAGAATGACAAAAGCATCTACTAATTGGGCTAATGAATGGGCAAAAATTGCAGTGGCACCTTATGTTGGTGTAAGTATATGTTTTGGTAGAAGAACTGGAAAAACCGGACAGGACTTCTTAGATATTTTTACCTTTGAAGACATTTTAACTGTAGCACGAGGATACGGAAGTGGTGATCATGTCGCCAACTGTATGTACATCTCAAATAATAGCGCAAACAGCATTCAGGCTTTAATTAACAATGTTGAAGAAATCACGGCAGAATCCGTTAATACAGCAACAGAGAGTTTTAAAGTTGCACATAGACCGATAAATCCAATCACTGAAGGTACAAACCGCGGTAAGAATGTTTACACAAGATTCAAGCCATACAAAAAACTATCTGCAAAAACTGTAATACGTGATCCCAAAGAACTATTTAAACTTGGTGAATTTGTAGAGGTAGAACCCATTGCATTGAATCATAATCACATTCTAGATGATTTAGAAGAAAATTATAATATTGTCATTCCAAGAAAAGGCAAATAATAAATAATTAGAGACTGTTTACGGATATGATCTGCACCCATTTTCTTGGACAGATATAATTAAGCTATTCTTTGGGAATGAGTTCGGTATTCTACCGGACTCATTCCTTTTAATTATTGTCTTTAGACTGGTTCGTGACGTAGTCGCGAACCAGTCTAAAGACAATAATAAAAAACTGCACCTCCAAAAATTGTGTCCAATTTTTGGGGTGCAGTTCAATAAAAGATAAACAGTCTCTAATTATTTATTATTCTAAAGCCGCCTTAATACCTAAAGCAATTTCATATGCAAGATTAACCGGAACTGCATTTCCAATCATTTTATAACCAACATCCGTACTCTCATAAAGATATTTAAAGTCATCTGGAAACCCTTGAACTCTTGCAACTTCTCTAATCGTCATTCGTCTATAAAGATGCTCTTTTCCTTCTACAAATCTGCAATCATTTTTGCCAAACTTAACCATCTTAGGAGCCTGAGGATGAAGTTGGCATTGTCTACCTGATGCCTGAACCGTAAACCCCTGTTCATCCCATCCTCTCACCCTATTTCTGCTCATGAAAATTGTTGAGAATGCACCAGTAAAATATTCATTATTATTAATTGCATCAGGATTATGTTTATTCTTATCAGCTGCAGGAACTGCCGTATCTTGTAAATCCCAAATAATATCTCGAAGAGTAATTTTTTTATCATCATCCATTGTAGAGCCTTTAGGAAATTCAAAATTTATATTTAAGTCTTTTCTAAAACCAATATAAAACACTCTTTTTCTATCTTGGGCAACCCCATAATCTTTTGCATTTACTTGTGTAAGTGATACATTATAGCCAGCTTCACTAAATAACTTCAAAATGTTCTGTACAGCTGCAGAGTGCCTATTGGCAAGCATCCCACTGACATTTTCTGCTAAAAAAAACTTTGGCTTGAATTCTTTTAAAATTCTAATATAATCAAAAAACAACTGGCCGCGTTCATCCTCAATTCCTCTAAGAGAACCTGCTTCTGACCAAGATTGGCATGGTGGTCCACCGATAATACCATCTACTTCTCCATCAATATACTGTGCAATATCTTCCTTAGTTACTTTTCTAACATCACCTTCAATTAACTTTGTTTTTGGATGATTTTCCTTGAAAGTACTCCATATTGTTTTATCAAATTCATTAGCTACTGGAATATTAAATCCTGCTCTTTCAAAACCAAGATCAAGACCTCCACAACCGCTGAATAAGCTAATTACATTCATTATTTCTCCTCCCATGCCTCTAGATCTATTTTAAAGTTAATATTATTCTTTTTGCAAAATACTTTGATTTTCTTTAATGCCTGATAATTTGGAGTCGCCTTCCCATTTTCCCAACGATTCACTGTTGAAAAAGATACACCAATTACTTCAGCAAACTCTGTTTGATTCAATAAACATTTTCTTCTAATATCTTTAATCTCAGTGCTTATACTCATGAATAACCTCCATTATATCCATTTATATAGCTTTATTATAGCGTGTATAAAACAAAAAGTAAACCAACTAAAGCTTCCTTAATGGATATATGCCTTACTAATATAATATCCGAGATATATGAATTTACATCCAACACCTCGGAATTTTTATATTTTGCTGCTTCTTAGTATATTATCTACCTGAAGCAATATTAAACCAGATATTTTATTGTATAGTCGTTTCCCTTATATATTCAAATAAATAAGCCATAGCTTCTTCTAAACTGAAAAAATTTCTACTATCGCTAGAAGAACGTCTACCATTATTTTTAACTACAACATTTACACTTTTTCTTTTCATCTCTAAATAAATATCTTTATTTGGTAGCCCTATAGATGTACCTGTCCAATGATAATTACCACTCATATACCAATTATATAAAAAGTGTATTTTCTCAAGAGAATTTCTCATCTCTGCAGCACTATGATATCTTTTTTCAGGTAAAGGATTACAAGCCTTCCTAATTATCCGCTGAATTTTTAGTGGAACATATGGTTCTTGCTGTATTTTCCCAATTAATTTTCCCGTTCTTATAAGACTTTCAAAGTTAGTTATATTTTGCAAAAACAAACTCCAGTTTGATATATTATTTACCATCCTGAACATCGTCATACCTAATGCAAAAATATCTGTTTCTACCGTTGCAACAGAATAGTCGACAAAAGTTTCTGGGGCAGCATGAGATCTATACCATCTCCATGGAATAATTAAGCCCCCTAATGCTGTTGACAATCCAAAATCCGATAATTTAGGTATACCATTATCAAGCAAAATATTTGCAGGTTTTATATCTCTATGTATAATTCCTTTTAAATGGGAAAATTCAACTGCAAACAAAATATCCTTAATATAACGTATACTTTCAGAAACAGGCACAAATCTATTCTGAAGTAATCCATCAATAGAAGCTCCGTTTGCCAATTCCATATCCACAATAAATACATCTTCAGAATTAAAAGTAAGTAATTCTCCACTATTTATTCTAATAATATTGTTGTGCTGACATTTATATGGAATTGCTGCCTCATTAAAAAGTTCATAAGCTTTTCTCGGGTCAGAAACTTCCAATATTTTAATAGCCTTTTCCGCATTTAAAACTCTATCTACAGCTTTATAAACTGCACCAAATCCGCCATTTCCCAATTTAGTTAACAGTTTATATTTTCCAATATCTGCACCAGAATAATCCTTTTCAATATCCATCTTACTGTCCAATCTCAAACCATGCAATTAACGTAGCCTGCAATTCTTCAGTAGTTCTAAAATTTTTATCTGAAAAATACTCACTACATTTTTTTATTTTTGCTCCTTTACCCGCACTAATCCATTGGCTATTTCTTTCATTGATAGCAATATTATTTTTATTGCATAACAAATTTAAAACCCCTAATGAAAAATGCATATAAGGTATCTGCTTAAGTTTGGCATTTAACGATAACTTATAAATTACATTACTAGGATGGTATTTGGTAATTAATTCAGTAAACAGGTTATAAAAATCCCTCATTAATATACCTGTGGGAGTATCTATTTGAAACCCTTCTTTTCCAGATTCCAAAAGAACAGCATCTTCCATATTTGATCCATCCACAACAGAATACCATAGTTCATTTTTCTTTATTGCAATACCAAGGCTTATCATAGATTTACAACTCCTCAAATTATTTTATCACTGACATAGTAATACTTTATTATACCAATATATTAAATTTTTCACTTACCAAAATAATCCATGAAATAGAAATTCCGATAATATGTATATCAAACTTCTCTACTCAAAACTATATCAACATTTTTGTCGATACAACCCACTTCAATAGTCTTATCTACACAACCTTCAAAAAGTCCTTGATTTCATGCGGTTTCCAGGCTATTTTCCCATCTCGATTATAGACCATATCAACCCTTAGAAAGCCCATATTTACTAGGCTTTTCTAAGTATTTAATTCTGTACTTTAGTCAACAAACTTACGCACTCAACATGAGCGGTCATTGGGAACATGTCAACGGGTTGGACTTCTTTTAGTTCATAGCCGTAGTGTGTGAGGATTTCAATGTCTCTTGCCATAGTTGCAGGATTACAGGATACGTAGACAATACGTTTTGGTTCCATACCCGCCGCAGAGGTTAGTACTTCTTCTTTACAGCCTGCACGGATTGGATCGAATACGATGACGTCTGGTCGTACGCCAGCTTTGTAGAGTTTTGGCATTTCTACAGCCGCATCAGCGACGATAAATTCCGTATTATCATAGCCATTGCGTTTCGCATTTTCACGAGCGTTAATGATGGCTGGTTCTACGATTTCAATACCTATTACATGTTTAGCTTTATGTGCCAAAAACAATGAAATAGTCCCCGTACCACAGTACGCATCGATAACGGTTTCATCACCTTTTAAGTCCGCATAAGTTAATGCTTGATCGTAAAGTACTGTAGTTTGTTCTGGATTCACTTGGAAGAAGGAGTGTGGAGATAAGGTAAACCGCAAGTCTTTAATATGGTCTGTAATCGTCCCATCTCCATAAAGAATACGATTTTTAGGCCCAAGAATAACATTTGTACGCTTACCATTCACGTTATGAACGATTGTTTCCACCTGAGGTACACGTTCAGTCAGGTTTTTAACCCACTTTTCTTGATGCGGTAAGTTATCTGTTGCGGTTACAAGAAGAACCATCCATCCGGATTGCCCAATACGTCCAATGATATGACGCAACCCCCCTTTTCCTGTATGTTCATCATAGGGCTCAACATCAAGCTCTTTAGCAATTTGATAACATGCTTGCGCAATGATATTGTTGCCTTCATCTTGTATGGGACAATTCGTGCCTTGCACGATATCGTGAGAACCCATAGCATAAAATCCCATGAGAATATCACCTTTAGTACCACCTACAGGCATTTGCATTTTGTTGCGATATGCCCAAGGCTCTTTAGGTCCTAATGCTGGCTTAACAAGGTCTGGATTTTGATGACCTATGCGCTCGATAACGTCCTTCACCTTTTGTGTTTTTAGTGAAAGCTGTCCTTCATAGGTAATGTGTTGTAATTGGCAGCCTCCACAGAATCCATAAAGATCACACCTAGCATCAATACGATTAGGAGCCATAGTAACAATTTCTAATAGTCGTCCTGTAGCATAAGTCTTTTTCACCATATTGATGGATACTTTCACGGTTTCTCCAGGCAAGGCAAAGGGAACAAAGACTGTAAAATCCTCTACACGACCTACACCTTCACCACTGCTACCTATACCATGAATAGTAACTACTACTTCATCACCTAACTTAACTGGAGCATTTAGTATGGCCTGTTGCTTCTTAGATAATGTACTAATAACTGATTGACCTCTATTCGCACAATTACCGTTTCTACGTTGTTGTTTAGATTTTTTCTTACGAGATGTACGACTTGTACCGTTCATTACGAGTCTCTTTTCTTCCAAATTTTAATCATGCCAGTTACGATAAGTACGAAGAATACAGTACCAAATTTCACGAGCAATTCTTCACCTTGTATATATGGCATAAGAAGTGGATCTTCCACAATCATTTCACCAGCAACCCAACCTAATAAAGCTCCACCAGCCCAAAGGATGACAGGGAACTTATTGATGATACGAGCTAATAGTGTAGAGCAGAACACAATGATGGGAACAGTAATCAACATACCAACAATAACGAGCTCTAAATGTCCTTTAGCGGCACCAACTACGCCAATTACATTATCGATACTCATCATCGCATCAGCCACAATGATTGTCCAAATGGCTCCCATTAAAGAATTCTTAGCTTCGATATGTGCCTCTTCATCTCCACCTTTTAAGAGTTGAATGGCAATCCATACAAGTACAAGGCCACCACCTAAATGAATAAGAGGAATTAAAGTAAGTGCTTCTACTAAAAGAGTGGCAAATACAAGGCGCATTCCAATAGCCCCTACTGTACCCCAGATAACGGCTTTCTTTTGTAATTCTGGCGCCAATTTACCCGCTGCCATACCAATAACAACGGCATTATCTCCTGCCAATAAAATATCGATCAAAATAATTTTACTAATCGTTATCCATGTTGCAGCTTCTAAAAATTCCATTCTATACTTACCTCAATTCACTCTGCTAATTCAATAACTATCCCTTAACTATACCACAAATTCTCTATTTTCTCATCTAAAAGAAAGCTCTTAGATTACCACTGTTATTCTTAAGATTAGCCTATAAGGTTCTTTATAATGACTATACTTTTACGAAAAAATATCTCTCCTCCTATGACTAGAAGAAGAGATTTATTACATTATTTTTTAAGTTTCTTTACTAACAAAGATGCCCCTACTACGAGGATAACAGCTCCAACTTTGATGAGTAATGCATACGGTTCTACGGTATGTGAAATTAATTTATCTTCCACACTCATCGCTGCACCCACCCAGGCAAGAATACCGCCACCAACGTAAAGGATGATTGGAAAGCGTTCGATAACTTTTACAAATAAAGTACTACCATAAATGATAATAGGTACTGTAATAAGCATACCGATAGCAACTAATGTCATATCACCACCAGCGGCACCAACTACACCAATAACATTGTCAATACCCATAATTCCATCAGCAATGACAATGGTCATGATAGCAGCGCGCAAGTTATCTTTAGCCTCAATATTGTGCTCGTTATCATCATCAACAACAAGCTTGTAACCGATCCATAAAAGAAGGATACCACCTACTAAACGTAAAGCAGGGATATTGTTCAATGCCTCTACAAATAGGAATGCCATAACAAGACGTAAAATAATGGCGCCAGCTGTGCCCCAGAAAATCGCCTTCTTCTGTAAATGTGCGGGTAAGTTGCGAGCCGCCATACCAATAACAATGGCATTATCACCAGCTAATAAAATATCAATAACGATGATTTGCAGCATCGCTAATAAGCCTTGTACAGTTAAGATGTCCAATGTATCCTCCTTAGAATAAAACAATAGTATATATATTATAATCGATATAGTAAAGTAGTGTAAAATTCAATTATCAACATATATATACGTTTTTATCATAATTCTTTCTTATTAAATAAAATAGTTTATATAAGCTCATTTCTCCCCTTACATAATCATAATATGGGCTCTATTTTTTTATATATTTAATTCCTTTTTTTCTTAGGTTTTGGCTATTAAATTAAGCTACTTTATGGTATGGTATAATATATCGTTACTAGGGAGGTTAGTATGTATCAAACATATTCTATACTGCAAAAATTATGGTTGTTCATAAAACTATTTACTCCAATGTGCATCACTCAATTTTCCCTGATTGGGGCTACCTTCATCGCCATCTTTTTAACGGGACAATATAGTACGACTGATTTAGCTGGAGTCGCTACGGGATATAATTTATGGCTCCTTTTCTATATTTTTGCACAAGGAACGTTGATGGGTATCACGCCAATCATTTCTCAGCTATTAGGAGCTAAGAAAACAGATGATATTCCAATAATCTTTCATCAAGGCCTTTTCATCGGTACAGGACTAGCATTTTTAATTTTATTAATTGGTATATTCGGCTTACGCCCTTTATTGACATATTTAAATCTTGAACCGGCTGCCGCCGAGGTATGTATTAGTTATCTGAAAGCCTTTGCACTTGGTTTATTCCCATTACTCTGGGTAAATACCTTGCGTAACACGGTTGATTCTCACGGATTGACACATTACTCCATGACCATTGTCTTTACAAGCTTTGTGATTAACGTATTCTTAAATTACGCACTCATCTTTGGTCATTACGGCTTTCCTGAAATCGGTGGTGTTGGTGCTGGCTATGGTATTGCCGGTGCCTGTTGGACCAACTTTATTCTATTTAGCTTAGTCATTCTATTGCATCCTAAGTTAAAAGGCTATCACATCTATAAAGATTTCCATAGCCCTAATTTCCACTATATCCGTGAACAATTACAAGTTGGTATACCCATTGGTTTTTCCATCTTCTTTGAAGCTAGTATCTTTAGCATTGCTGGGCTTTTAATGGTTCACTTTGGATCTGCTGTAGTAGCAGCTCACCAATCGGTTATTTCCTTTACTAATGTTTTCTACTGCTTGCCATTAAGCATTGCCATGTCTTCTACCATTGCCGTTGCTTATGAACTCGGTGCAGGACGAAAAATAGAAGCTATCCAATACTCTTATATTTCTCGTGTATTAGCCATCATCATAGCCGTTCTCATTTGTGCCTTTACGTTCACTCATATGGATAATATTGCTGATCTATTCACTAATGATGATGAAGTATATGAGCTTATTTATCACTTTCTTGGGTATGGCATATTTTTTGCTGCCATCGATGCCATAGGTACTCCATTACAAGGTATTCTAAGAGCCTACAAGGATGTTAAAGTAGTTCTTTACATCTCACTCATTTCTTATTGGGGTGTATGTTTCCCAACGGCTTATACCCTTGCTAAAAATCCTAATTATGGACCATTTGGCGTATGGATTGGTTTGTTGGCTAGTGTAGTAGTTGCGGGTATATTATTTACACTTCGCACATACTATATACAACATTACAAACCTAGAGCTATTACAAAATAATAAAAGCACCTATTGAATATTACACATCAGTGTAAAACATTAATAGGTGCTTTTTCCATTTTATTTTAAAATCTCTTGTTTCTCTACTTTGGACATACGAAAGAAATTATATAGCATTTCTGCCGTCTTATAATTCATAGATTCTACTTTTGCAAGTTCATCAATAGATGCCTCTTTCATGGCCTCTAAACTATTAAAGTGAGCCCATAAGGCCTTACGGCGTTTAGGCCCGATGCCTTCAATATGGTCTAATATAGACTCAAGATTTCGCTTGCCACGCAACTTACGGTGATAGGTAATGGCAAAGCGATGAGCTTCATCACGAATTTGTTGAAGTAATTGAAGTTCCGGCGTGTGATGGCTCAAAATGATACTTTCAGATTGCCCTTCTACAAAGACCTCTTCAATACGTTTAGCCAAAGAAATAACAGGCACATCTGTAACACCAACGGCACGGATTAATGGCAAGGCCGCATTGAGCTGACCTTTACCACCATCGATGATAATAAGATCCGGCATAGGCCAGTCTGTTTCATTACCATAGCGTCGTTCCATGATTTCTGCCATCGATTTAAAATCATCTGGCTTACCCTGTGTTGTTTTCAATTTAAAGCGGCGATATTCCTTCTTCGCAGGCTTGCCACCTTCAAAAACAACCATAGAAGCTACCGTTTCAGCCCCTTGTGTATGAGATATATCAAAACACTCCATACGTTCAGGTAAACGTGGTAAATCGAGAATCTCGGCTAACTTCTTAACCGCCCCGCCAGTCTTATCGATTTGGTGCTGCCACTGACGACGACGTTCTTCAAGGAAAGTTTCCGCATTTTCATGAGCCATCTTAATCATGTCCATCTTATAGCCACGTTGTGGCACAGATACATCTACATGTTGGCCTTTGAGCTGTGTAAACCATTCACTTAATAAGTCCCTATCTGTACTCTCCATAGGTAGTAGTAACTCTTTAGGGATAAAGTTTGTATCTCCATAGTATTGCTTGATAAAGTCCGTCATAATCGTTTCTGGACTATCTCCATCATGTTGCACAAAGTAATTTTCACGGCCTAACAGACGACCACCGCGGATGAATAGCAACTGCACACAGGCCATCGATGTATCTACAGCCAACCCTAATACGTCTAAGTCGCCACGTTGAGTAACCATGCGTTGCTTTTCTTGTATCTTTTCAATACTAGATAATTGATCACGATACCGTGCCGCATCTTCAAAGCGCAAATCTTCTGCAGCAGTTTCCATCTTTGATTTAATTTCCTTTAGCAATGGTATAGGTTTACCTTCAAAAAGTTCTATGATTTCGTCAATATACTTTCGATAATCCGGTACAGATATTTTGTTAAAACACGGTGCCTCGCAGTAATGCATATGATACTGCAAGCATGGGCGTTCTACCTTCATAGATTTACAGGTACGCAATGGATAGTACTGGCGTATTAATTTCAGTACCACATGGACGGATGTAACATCTGTAAAAGGGCCAAAATACTTAGCTCCATCCCGTTCAAGACGACGCGTCATATATACACGAGGATAGTCTTCTTGCACTGAGATTTTGACATAGGGGTATGTCTTATCATCGCGGAGCCTAATATTATATTTAGGTTCATGCTCCTTGATAAGCGTATTTTCTAAGATAAGTGCTTCCATTTCCGTCTTTGTTTGAATGACTTCCACATCGACGGCACGTTTCATCATGGCCGTTACCTTTGGTGCCCGATTCGCATCATTACGTACATAGGAACGCACACGGTTGCGCAAATTAATAGCTTTACCTACATAGATGATGCGGTTATATTGATCGCGCCATAAATAGACACCTGGCGTCGTTGGCAGATGACTGACCTTTTCCAGTAATTCTTCAGACGGCATATTTCCTCCTTTCCTTGTAGATTACAAGAGAATAGATTACACACTTCTTTAAGTAATGACCTTTATAAGTTGAAGGACGTAGTCTATTCTCTTTATGATTTTTCTTTTATAGAAACTTAAATATATGTACTATTTTATTTCTTATGCTTCGCTGCTTTCATAAATTTCTTAGTCTGTTCCAATACAGGACCCAAGAATTTGCCGGTATAGCTTTCTTTTACCTTAGCAATTTCCTCAGGTGTACCAGTAGCCACGATAGTGCCACCGCGATTACCACCTTCAGGACCAAGATCGATGATGTGGTCAGCCATTTTAATAACATCTAAGTTATGTTCGATAACAACAACTGTATCGCCACCCTCTACGAGTTGTTGCAATACATGTAACAACTTACGAATATCTTCAGCATGAAGACCTGTAGTAGGCTCATCAAGGATGTATAACGTTTTACCGGTGCTACGACGAGCTAACTCAGTAGCTAATTTTACACGTTGTGCTTCACCACCAGATAATGTAGTAGCCGCTTGACCTAAACGAATATAGCCAAGACCAACCTCTTGGAGGGTAACCATCTTACGATTAATTTTAGGTATAGCACTAAAGAATTCTACCGCATCATCTACGGTCATATCTAATACATCAGCAATGGATTTACCTTTATATTTAACTTCCAAGGTTTCACGATTATATCGTGCCCCTTTGCAGACTTCACAAGGCACATATACATCTGGTAAGAAATGCATTTCAATCTTGATAATACCATCACCACGGCAAGCCTCACATCGACCGCCTTTTACGTTAAAGCTAAAACGACCTTGTTTATAGCCACGCATTTTAGCCTCAGGCGTTTGACTATATAGTTCGCGAATCGCATCAAATACACCTGTGTATGTAGCTGGATTGGAACGAGGTGTACGTCCGATAGGGCTTTGATCAATATTGATTATTTTATCAATATGTTTAATGCCTCGAATCTCTTTATGAGCTCCCACCTTATGATAAGAACGATACAACTGATTGGCTAATCCTTTATAAAGAATTTCATTGATTAAGGTAGACTTACCAGAACCACTGACCCCCGTAACGACAGTAAATAATCCTATCGGAAATTTTACATTAATATTATGTAAATTATTTTCCTTCGCACCGCGAATTTCAATGCAATTCTTGCCTGGTTTGCGGCGTTCTTCGGGAAGTGCTATAAACTTACGACCACTTAAGTACTGACCAGTAATGGAGTTTTCTACCTTCATCACTTCCTCAACAGTACCTGCTGCAATAATTTGTCCACCATGCTCACCCGCCCCAGGACCGATGTCTACTAAATAATCAGCAGCGCGCATGGTATCTTCATCATGTTCTACAACAAGCAAAGTATTTCCTAAATCACGTAACCCTTTTAATGTATCGATGAGTCGATCATTATCGCGTTGATGTAAACCGATGGATGGTTCATCTAGAATATACAACACACCAACAAGGCCAGAGCCAATTTGTGTGGCCAAGCGAATACGTTGTGCTTCACCACCAGATAATGTGCCTGCACTACGGTTCATTGTTAGGTAATCGAGGCCTACATTATTGAGGAAACCTAAACGAGCATTGATTTCCTTCAAAATTTGAGCGCCAATGACTTGTTCACGCTCTGTTAATTGTAGATGTCCAAAGAAATCTAATGCTTCCTTTATAGTTAATTGTGTGACCTCATTGATATTCTTATCCCCTACGGTAATAGCCAATACTTCAGGTTTTAGACGAGCACCATGGCAAGTAGTACAAGGCTTAATGGACATAAACTTTTCAAATTCTTCACGCATAGAATCTGTAGAGGCTTCACTATGACGGCGCTTAACCATCGGTAAAATGCCTTCGTACTCAGTAAAGAATTCCTTTATTTCACCTCTCATATTTTCATAGGTGAAACTTACCTTATCCGTCGTACCGTACATCACCTTTTTCTGTAATGCTTTCGGCAATTCATCATAGGTGGAGTCTAAGGAATATCCATTAGCTTTTAATAGGCCTTCTACTTGACGCATAAACCAAGCATTAGGATTAGAGCTCAATGCTTGCACACAACCATCAGCAAAGCTAATGGATCCATCTGGAATAACGCGCTCCTCATCAACCTCCATAGTAGAACCAATCCCTAAACAGGATGGACACGCACCAAATGGACTATTAAATGAGAACATACGCGGTTCAATCTTAGGTAGCGAAACATGACAATCCGGGCACGCAAAATGTTGGCTATACATATGTTCAGGTCCATCTACCTCTTGAATCACAACGATGCCTTCCGCCCATTTTGATGCAGTCTCCATAGAGTCAGCCAACCGGGATTCAATGCCTTCTTTTACAACGAGGCGGTCTACTACGATATCGATGGAGTGTTTTTTATTTTTCTCTAATACGATTTCTTCGTCCAAGGTACGCACTACACCATCTACGCGAGCACGAACAAAGCCTTCTTTGCGAAGTTGTTCAAATACCGATTTATGTTCTCCCTTTTTACCTTGAATCATAGGGGCTAGCACTAAAACCTTAGTACCTTCAGGAAAGCTCATTACATCATCTGTCATTTGTTGTATTGTTTGTTGTGTAATAGGCTTACCACACTCTGGACAATGGGCATGACCTACACGTGCAAATAATAGACGCAAGTAGTCGTAAATCTCCGTTACAGTACCAACCGTAGAACGAGGGTTGCGACTCGTCGTCTTTTGGTCGATAGAAATGGCTGGAGATAAGCCTTCAATATAATCCACATCAGGTTTATCCATTTGTCCCAAAAATTGACGGGCATATGCAGACAGGGACTCAACATAACGACGTTGCCCTTCTGCGTAAATCGTATCAAATGCTAGAGATGATTTACCAGAACCACTGAGGCCAGTTAAGACAATAAACTGATCACGTGGCAAGGATATATCAATATTTTTTAGGTTATGCTGACGCGCACCTTTTACAATCAATTGGTCTTTCATTATCTTTCCTATTTAAAGAGATGATACCAAACGGCATCATCTCTCTGATTACTAACATGAAATAATATATGTATATTATCGCACATATAGTCTATATAATCTATGTGTTTTCTTACAATCTTTTAAAATTGTTCCTAAGATTTACTTTTTGGACCTGTCCGCTTTCTAGATTTGGTAGAAGCAGGCTTCTTCAACTTGCTATCTCCTGCACTATGCATATCGGACCATTGTTGACGTAATACGCCCAATTGATCACGTAATTTAGCAGCGGATTCAAATTCAAGCTGCTTGGCGGCGGCCTTCATTTGACGATCTAGCTCTTCAATCTTATTGTACAATTCTTCCGGTGTTATATCTGCCACCTTAGGTGCTGATGTATCTTGAACATATGATTCGTGTCCATGGTCCATGCCCTCTGAGGATTTTTTTTGTTTTCCTTTTTTCAGTGAAAGTCCCTTTCCCTCGGTAACCATATCTTCTTCGATTTTCGTTAATTCGATAAGCTCTTTTACATCTTTAGATACAGATTTAGGCGTGATATTATGTTCAATATTATAAGCCTCTTGCACGGCACGACGACGATCGGTTTCATCGATAGCTCGTTGCATAGAACCTGTTACACGATCTGCGTACATGATAACATGACCATTCACATTACGAGCCGCACGACCTATAGTTTGAATCATGGCCGTATCGGAACGCAAGAAACCTTCCTTATCCGCATCTAAGATAGCAACCAAGGAAACCTCTGGCATATCGAGACCTTCACGAAGCAAGTTAATACCAACTAATACATCGAATACGCCAGCCCGCAAATCACGAATGATTTCAGCCCGCTCAATAGTAACAATATCGGAATGAAGGTAACGAACGCGTACGCCCATTTCCTTCAAGAATTCTGTTAAATCCTCAGCCATCTTCTTCGTCAAGGTCGTAACGAGAACCCGTTCATTCTTGGCAGCTCGCTTGTGAATCTCTCCAAGCAAGTCATCCATTTGCCCCTTTATAGGTCGAATTTCTATAGATGGATCTAATAGGCCTGTAGGACGAATGATTTGCTCTGCAATATTCGTTTCTACTTCCATTTCGTATGGACCAGGCGTTGCCGATACGTAAACAATTTGATTGATACGCTCTACAAATTCATCGAATTGAAGCGGTCTATTATCGAGTGCAGAAGGAAGGCGGAAACCGTATTCTATAAGAGATTCTTTACGCGCACGGTCACCATTGTACATGGCCCGTATCTGAGGCATCGTCACATGAGACTCGTCCACCATGATGAGAAAATCATCTGGGAAATAATCAATCAATGTAAACGGTGCTTCCCCAGCCTTGCGTTCAGACATATGACGTGAATAGTTTTCGATGCCCGAGCAATAGCCCATTTCTTGCATCATTTCTATATCATAACGGGTACGCTGTTCTAAGCGCTGAGCCTCCAATAGACGGTCAGCAGCCTTTAACTTCGCTAACTGCTCATCTAGTTCGGCTTCTATACGCTCTACGGCAATATTCATCTTCTCTTTCGTCGTCACATAGTGAGATGCCGGATAGACAGCAACGTGTTTGCGTTCCGCAATAATTTCACCCGTCAAGGAATCTACCTCTACGAGGCGGTCGATTTCATCACCAAAAAGCTCCACCCGAATGGCTCTTTCACTATAAGCGGCAGGGAAAATATCAATCGTATCCCCTTGTACACGGAAGGTGCCGCGAATAAAGTTCATATCATTTCTTGTATATTGAATATCTACGAGTTTAGATAAGATTTCATCGCGCGATTTCGTTTGACCTAAGCGTAAGGACAATACAAGATCAGAATAGTCCTCAGGGTCACCTAAGCCATAAATACAGCTAACAGAGGCAACGATAATGACATCTCGGCGCTCAAATAGGCTCATCGTAGCGCTATGTCGCAGTTTATCGATTTCATCATTAATAGACGCATCCTTCTCGATATATGTATCACTAGAAGGAATATAGGCCTCCGGTTGATAAAAATCGTAGTAAGATACAAAATATTCTACCGCATTATTAGGGAAGAAACTTTTAAACTCGCTACATAATTGAGCAGCCAAGGTTTTATTGTGAGCAATGATCAAGGTCGGCTTTTGAACTGCCTCAATAACCTTGGCCATTGTAAAGGTCTTACCAGTACCAGTGGCACCGAGCAAAACTTGGGCCCATTCACCGCGTTCAATGCCTTCCGTTAAGGATTGAATCGCAGTAGGTTGGTCCCCTGTAGGTGCAAAGGGCGCCTCCACTTTAAATGGTTGGCCCCCCTCGTAATTATATGTACTATGCTTCATTACTGTTCATCCTGATGTTTACGGATGGCCTTCATCTCTTCATCTGTCAAACGACGACCTACATTTTCTGCTTGATTCAACGTATCCTCACCTTCTAAGACTTCGATGAGCATAGCAATAGAAAAACGATCTAGTGTAGGTGTGGTCTTCTGGATTTCATCAGCCATCATCCAATCTGATTCAGTATAGTTATTAATACGTTCTGTAATTTCTTCCCAGTTTGAAAGTAGCAATCTCGTAATGGGGCGATATAGTTCAATACCGAAGTACTCGATTAAGCTAACTATCTTATTCATATTTTCTAGGCTAACATTACATTCATTTTTTTTATTTTCAGATTCTACATATTCAAGTAAGAATTCCCGGTTATATTTATTTGTCACCTTGAATCATTCCTTTATTAAATAGTGCATTAGCAAATTCTTTTGCATTAAATGGACGCAAGTCATCCATACCTTCGCCAACGCCAATCCAGCGTACGGGTACGCCCAGTTCCTCTTTAATAGAGATAACTACGCCGCCTTTTGCCGTACCATCTAGTTTAGTTACTACAATACCATTTACTGGTACAGCTTGACCAAATAATTTAGCTTGGCTTACTGCATTTTGACCCGTAGTACCATCTAAAACGAGCAATGTTTGATGCGGCGCACCTTCTACGTGGTTATTCGCTACGCGCCCCATCTTTTTAAGCTCTTCCATAAGGTTAACCTTAGTATGTAGACGACCAGCCGTATCTACGATAACAAGGTCTGCATTACGAGCTTTCGCAGCTTCCATTGCATCATATACAACGGCAGCAGGGTCTGCGCCTTCTTTATGTTTAACAATCGGCACACCAACGCGATCAGCCCAAATGGATAATTGGTCAGCTGCAGCGGCACGGAATGTATCACCTGCAGCAATGATAACCTTTTTACCTTCTTTAGTATAATAGTTAGCCAATTTAGCGATTGTCGTTGTTTTACCAACACCATTTACACCAACTACGAGGATAACCTCAGGATGGTGCAAAGTAATTTCATCTTCTTGATCGATGAGCATTTCCGTGATGCGGTCTTCCATAAACGGCATTACATCACCAGTATGATTGATGATACCTTCTGTTACACCACGACGAATTTCTTTCATCAAGTATTCTGTCGTCTTAGGACCTAGATCACTAGTAAGCATAACTGCTTCTAAATCATCTAAGAAATCATCATCGATTTGCGCATAACCAATAACGATGCTTTCTACATTTTTTACAAAAGACTTACGAGTTTTCTCTAAACCGTCTTTAATTCTATCAAAGAATCCAAATGCCATTATGCTAGATCCTCCTTCACATCTTCAAATGCTACTGTTAATAATCGCGATACACCGCGTTCCACCATGGTTACCCCTTGTAGTACTTCGGCAGCTTCCATCGTCTTTTTACGGTGAGATACAACGATAAATTGTGTTTCTTTATTTATTCGATTTAAGTAAGAGCTAAATCGTTCAACATTGGCTTCGTCAAGCGCCGCGTCAACTTCGTCAAGCACACAGAACGGAGCTGGACGATAATCGAGGAATGAGAACAATAAAGCGATAACCGTAAGAGCACGCTCGCCACCCGATAAGAGTGTCAATTGTTGACGCTTTTTCCCTGGTGGTTGAATGTAGAAGTCAATACCACCCGTCAAAATATTATCTGGATCAGTAAGTACAATTTGCGCAGTACCACCGCCAAACAATTGGCTGAATACTTCTTGGAATCTACGGCCTACCACATCCAATACATCGTATAGCTGTGTACTCATAGCCTTATCCATTTCGGCAATAACCGCCTGTAATTGCGTCTTTGCCGTATCTAAATCAGCTAATTGTGTGGTTAAGAAATCATATCGTTCTTTAGTCTCTTCATATTCCTCAACGGCATTTGGATTGACTGGACCCAATTCGGCAATTTCGGCCATCAACCGAGCTTGCTCATCCTTCCAATCATTAACGGAACCTTCAATGCGAAGGGCTTGAGCATCTTCCAATGTAAAGCCTAGCTCTTGTAATTCTTCTATAAAGCGCTCACAATCCATGCGATGACGTGTAATTTTACCTTCCATATCAACAAGACGACCTTGCACCACTTTATAGCGTTGATTCAATCGGTCTTGCTCTCTGAGGATAGATTCCATTTCCTCGCGCCCCGTAGATGTTTTATCATAGGCTTCATCGCGAAGAGCACGTAATCGTTCAACCTCAGCCGTAGCAGAGGCCAACTCTTGTTCTACAACTTCCTGAGCCTTAGGTATTTCCTCTTCATAGCGTTGTGTAGTACTAACTAACAAATTACGAAGTGGTGTTAAGCGCTCAATAATACTAGAAATAGACTGATTACGCTGTTCACGTTGTGTTTCCCGTTCCTGAATGGTATGTCGCAAGGTATCACAAGTAAGGCGAACTTCTGTAAAAGCTTCATACGCCTCTTGTTGGACCTTTTGCAACACAGTCAATCGATCCATCAACGCCCCTTGATTACCATCCACATCATGATTCTCTTGCAAGGAAGCTAATGCTGTTTCTTGATCTTTCAAGTTAGCCGTTGTGGTAGCCAAATCAATATCAATTTGTACTAAACGTTGCTCTTCTTCTGAAAGAACCCGTTTCTTACGATCTATCTGATGTTGTATATTTTGTACCTTTGTTTCACTAGCCACATAGAGTAAGTTCGTATGTTGATAGCTTTCATCAAGGGCAACTCGTTCTTTCTCAGACTCTTCAACCCGTTTTTCAAATCGTTCTAAGTTAGCAGTTAAAGATTGAATTTGTTCTTCAATTTGTACTAACTCTTGTTCAAGGCTAGCAGCCTCTTCTTTGCGGCTCAATACAGAAGCACGCTTGCGCTTTGTGGCACCACCGGTTAAAGAACCACCAGGTTGGAATTGTTCCCCTGTAAGGGTTACAATGCGCAATTGCTGATTATATTTTTTCTGTAATCCAATGGCATCATCCATGGAGGATACTACCAAGGTGCGTCCCAACAAGTATTGGAAAATATGGGCGTACTTATTATCAAAGGAAATACAATCAACAGCAGTGCCTAATACACAGCTTTCATTTAGAGCCGGTGTATCATAAGGTTTTCCTTTTACAGAATCCATAGGCAAGAAGGTTACGCGACCACCTTGGATAGATTTCAAGTAATTTACACCCTCAGCCGCTGCACGAGCCGTAGTAGTTACAACGTGGTTAACACTACCGCCTAATGCCGTTTCAATAGCCGTAGTATATTTGTCCTCTACCGTAAAGAGATCACCAACAGCGCCTGTGATTTGTTCGCGCCAAGAACCTTTACCATTTAAGATATTCTTTGTACCTTCTAAATAACCTTCATGTTGTTCTTCCCATTGGGCTAATAGTTCGATACGACCTTTAACACGTTGCTCTTGGGTACGTAATTTTTGTAATTCTTTACGTTCCTCACGAGCTTGTATAGCTGCTTCTTTACCACCATCAACGAGGGCTTGTCGTTGTGCAGAAATAGCATTAAACTTTTGGCCTAGCGCTTCAAATTCAGAACGAGCGACTTGTAGTTCACTATCTACCTGTGCTATTTCAGATTCTAGAATAGCACATTGATTTTTGCTTTCTACCTTGCGAGCTTCTAAGCTCCGAATACTAGCCTTAGCCGTTTCAATAGCACTCACAACTTCTAATTGACGTTGCTCAAAAGCCTCTCGATCGGATTGCAAGGATTGGAACTTAGCTTGTTCTGCCCTTACATCTTCAACAGCCTTTTTGTAGGTCGCTTCTAATTCTTCTAAATTAGATTCTTTCTCTACTAATTGAGCACTTTCATCTTGAATCAATTGATTTAAGATGCGCAATTGTTGCTCCTCGCCCTTTTGCGTAGCCTCTAGCTCGCTAATGCGCATAGAAGTTTCATCTAATTCACGGTGCGCTGTTTTTAGTTGCTCTTCTAAGAGACGTAAATGGCCAGCTAAGCGTTCTTTTTCACGTTGCTTTTCAGTATACTGAGCCTCCCACAACTTAAGCTGTTCCTGCTCTTTTGACGTAGACGATTGCAATTCGTGACGACGAGTCTCTAATTTAGACAATTCAGTTTGAAGCTCAATTTCTTCATCTTTAAAGGCAATATTATCATTTTCAAAACGCGTCAAAAGACGATCAGAGGTCTTATAATTGTGAAAGCCTAATGCCCCATCATAATCGCGCTTTGTGCGGCTTAAGGTCATATACTTTTTAGTCTTTTCCGCTTTTTCAGACAAAGGTCCTAATTGCTCTTCAATGGTAGCCATTACGTCGCGTACGCGCTCCATATTACGGTCTGTACTAGCAATACGACGTAAAGCATCTTCTTTATTGATTTTAAAGCGAGAAATACCAGCTACATCTTCAAAGATAAGACGACGTTCTTCAGGTTTAGAATTTAAAATAGCGTCAATTCGGTTTTGACCAATGATGGCCATAGAATCTCTACCAAGACCGGTATCTGCTAGTAAAAGATGTATGTCCTTTAAACGACAAGATCGCTTATTGATAAGAAACTCACTTTCACCAGTGCGGTATATACGGCGTGTAATGGCTAACCCAGCCCTCACCTACTTTTTTTTTTGGTGGGCTTTAAA
>OAVE01000285.1_pt1 | contig 23066 bp, 21 predicted proteins | sample 1476361 | NCBI WGS metagenome assembly OAVE01 (sample SAMEA2580078, study PRJEB22360) | human gut metagenome | biome: human gut; feature: human-associated habitat; material: faeces | place: Denmark | collected 2008/2010
ACATCAGCAGGGGGGACCGGCGCGGAGAACCGCGCTGCGCTGCCGCTGCATCATCTGATTGAAAAGCTGGCCGAGTACCACGCCGCGCCGCCGCTGCAGGGTTTTGGCATCTCGGCGCCGGAGCAGGTGACCGCGGCGATTGACGCAGGCGCGGCCGGCGCGATTTCCGGCTCTGCCATCGTCAAAATCATTGAGCGTAACGTGAACGACCCGCAGGCTATGCTCGCCGAACTGAAAGCCTTTGCCCAAAGTCTGAAGGCCGCCACCAAAGCCGCCTAAGCGCGTCCGCCGCCCGGTCCCGCGCCGGGCGGCTATTTCTGCTGCAAGCTGTCGGCATATTTGCGCGTCAGACGAAACAGCGCCAGCACATCATCTTGCGACCACCCTGCCAGCACCTCATTCATCAGCCGCGTTCTTGCTTGCGCAATGCGTGTAATCATCGCCTGGCCCGCTTCGCTGAGCGTCACTTCGCTAATCCGCCGGTCTTTCGCATTGGGCTGCTTTCGCGCCAACTCCTGGGCTTCCAGCTTCTTCACCTGCCTGCTGACGGTGGTGTAGTCGCGCCCAAGGCTGTCCGCCAGTTCAACGACCCCGACGGGTCCCCTGCGCCCGACGGCCACCAGTAGCGGAAAGAGAGTCCGATCGAGCTGAACCTCGGCCGCCTGCAGTATCTGCTCATCGCGCATCGGTTGGTTCATCACGCTGATGATATCGAGCAGCGCGCCGTGGAAGTCGCTAATGTCGTAATTATTATGTGCATCTTGCATATATTAGTTAACCGAGTATAGTGCCGTTAGCTGATATGTGCATTTTACACATAACTATCCCAGAGGGGGAGAAGACAATGAAAGCAGCCGTGGTTTTTGACCTGCAGCAGGGGCCGGTTTGGTCCGATTTTAGCGATCCGCGCGCCGGTGAGAGTGAGGCGTTAGTCAAGGTTCGCGCCGCCGCCATCAGTCATGTGGTGAAAGGCCGGGCCTCCGGCAAACATTATAGTTTCGATGGTCGTCTGCCTTTTGTCCCGGGTATTGATGGCGCCGGCGTACTACCCGACGGGCGGCGCGTCTATTTCGCCTTCCCCGCCGCGCCCTGGGGCAGTATGGCGCAGTGGGCTCCCGTCGCCCTAAACCACTGTCTGCCGCTGCCGGATGAACTGGACGATATCACTGCCGCCGCAATGGCTAATCCGGGTATGTCGGCCTGGGCGGCGCTGGTCAAGCGCGGCGGGTTGAAAGCGGGCGAAACCGTATTGATCAACGGCGCCACGGGCAGCGCCGGTCAGCTGGCGTTGCAAGTCGCCCGCTTTCTGGGCGCCAGAAAAGTGATAGCCTGCGGGCGAAACGGGGAGAAACTGGCCGCGCTCGAAGCCGATGCGATCGTGAACTTAAGTCAGGATGAGGCGAGCCTGCGGGCGCAGTTTGCCGAACTGGCGGCGCAGCAGATTGATGTCGTCGTCGATTATCTGTGGGGACGTAGCGCCGAACTTTTGCTGCCAGCGCTGGCAAAGCACAGCCCGGGAAATACGCCGGTACGTTTTATTCAGGTCGGTTCCCTTTCCGCCGCCGATATCGCGCTCAGCGGCGCGGTACTGCGCTCCGCGTCGCTGCAGCTGATGGGCAGCGGTATTGGCAGCCTTTCAGTGTCCCAGCTGCTGGCCGCTACCGGGGAAATGCTGCAGGCTGCCGTTACTGGCGGGTTTACCATCGCCACCACTCCCCGGCCGCTTCGCGAGGTCGCCGCGGCGTGGCCGCAGGATAACAGCCAGAAGCGCACCGTTTTTATCGTCGATTAAAAAAAACGCTTCCGCACAAAAGTTGGGGTTGATATCTTAAATGAGAAATATTATCTTTCTCATTACCGAGTAGTTGAGTAAACAACTCAGGTATTCGGTACGACATTGCTCACATTGCTTCCAGTATTTTTGCCCGCACTTGTGCGGGCTTTTTTTATGGCTGCCGACACTCTCTGCGCACCAGCTGCCTTAGCCAGCGATGCGCTAATTCATGCTCCTGGCGAGGATGCCACATTTGTGACACCGTTATCTCCGGCGTGCTCACCGGGAGGGGAAAACCGATCATCTCTTTTCCCGCCGCGCTCTGCAGGCAGGAGGCCGGGACAACGGCGATAAGTTCAGCATCCCGGGCAACGGCCAGCGCGGCGGAAAACGCAGGCACCACCGCGGCAATTCTGCGGCTCATTCCATATGTCGACAGCGCTTCATCAACCGGCCCGCGGATCGCCCCGCGACGGGAGGCTATGACGTGCCCTACGGAAACAAATTGTTCTCGCGACAGTTCGGCAAAGGCGGCTAACGGGTGGTTTTTTGCCAGTGCGGCGACAAAGCGATCGCGAAACAGCGCCTGCAGGCGGATCTCAGGCCCCATATTTTCCAGTACGCCAATTTCCAGGTCCACCCGCCCCTCGCGTAAAAATCGAGCATCTTTCTCCGGCTTCGCGACAAACTCGAGCGTCACGCCCGGCGCTTCTCGTGCGACAGCGTTCACCAGCGCCGGGCCAAAAACGTCTATAAATCCCTCATTGGTACGTAACGTAAATCGCTTCTCAAGGGTCGATAAACTCAGCGGCGCAGGCGAAGCGTTGAGCACCGCGCGCATCTCAGTGACGACGTTTTTTGCCCGCGCCTGCAGACTTTCCGCATGGGGAGTCAGCACCATTTTTCGCCCGGCCCTGACCAGTAGCGGGTCGCCGGTTACCTGCCGTAAGCGCGCCAGCGTGCGGCTCATCGCCGACGCGCTAAGCTCAAGCCGCTTTGCCGCCCCGGCAACGCTCTTCTCGCTCAACAGTACATCCAGCGCAGTCAGTAAATTAAAATCGGGATCGGTCATCTTTTCTCCACTCCGGGATAGGGCGTCTGCTGCACTTTATTATTGCAAATGCTGCGCCTTCCGCCTGCTACAGCACCGGCCTATATTTATCCCATCATTTATTTACGCCGGAGTGATGCCAATGGCCGCTTCCACTAAAACAGTATTGATCGCGGGCGCTTCACGCGGGCTTGGGCACGCCATGGCTGAACAGTTTCTGCTGCATGGCTGGCAGGTCATCGGCACCGTGCGCGATCTCTCGCAAACCACGCCGCTGCATCATCTGGCCCGGGCGTATCCTGGACGGGTTCGTATTGAGGCGCTGGATATTTGTGATAATGACGGGATCGCGGCGCTGCGCGAAACGCTTAGCGATAACGTACTGGATATGCTGTTCGTCAACGCGGGCACCACCAACCGCGATCCGACACAAACCATCGGCGAAATCGCGACGGAAGAGTTTATTCATGTCATGTTGACCAACGCGCTCGCGCCGATGCGGGTAATAGAAAGTCTGCAAGATGTCGTGTTGCCGCAGGGGCTGATTGGCGTTATGTCTTCAGGACAAGGCAGTTTGAGCAATAATACCGGCGGACAGCGCGAGCTGTATCGCGGGAGTAAAGCCGCGCTGAATATGTTTATGCGCAGTTTTGCCGCCCGCCCTGCCTGCGTATCGCATCCCCTGGTGGTCATGGCGCCGGGCTGGATCCGCACGGCCCTCGGCGGCGAGAATGCCCCACTCACCATTGCCGAGACCATCCCCTCGCTGGTGAACGTCCTGCTGGAAAAACAAAACCGCCCCGGATTAGAGTATCTGGATTATCGAGGATGTCGCGTGCCGTGGTGATAAGTCTATGCGTATTGACGGCCTGCAGACGGGTTCATGGCAGTCAATTTTCGCTTTTTACTGGACAAAGCTGCCATCTTCTAAATATAACCGACCGGGACATAATAATGCAGGGTGTAAATGGGCCGGTCGTTTCCTAAAGCAATATTTTCCTGAGGGACAAAACGTTCGATATCATAACCTTCACGTCGATACAGCCCCAGTTCAGGAAGGTATTTCAGATATACATGATTCGAAAGAAAAATAAAGTCTTCCCATGAGCCACTAAATTCAAGACCAAGGTATAGCCCACGTTTAGCGACCCGTATCTCACGAAAAGAAGCCGCCCGCGAATTAAACGGTGTGCCGATGAATCCATTGATCGCTGTTTTATATATATTGTGCGCAGCGGGAGAACATGCAGAGAGAATGTAGATATCGCGGTCTGCGCCTGTCGCGCCGCCGGCAATTTTTCTCCGGGTGACCTCTTTTCGCGTAGCGATATCATCAGTCAGAGATAGCGTATAGTTGAATCCATATCCAGCAAACGACTGTTCTTCAAGAAAACAAAGGTAAGGTGCCGGTACGCCGTCGCCCTGCGGTGCCACTTTCTGATAAAGTAACGACATATCCCAACAGGTCGAATCCCGGTACGCTCCGGGACTAAGTCCAAAGGTTTTTTTAAACTCACGGGAAAAGGTTTGATGAGAATCAAAGTGCAGTAAACAGGCAATCGATGAAATTGATTGCTGAGTCAGCTTTAGCTTACCGGCGGCAAGCGTCATTCTGCGCATGCGAATATATTTCCCGACGGGAAGGCCGGCATGCTCATGGAACAGATTATAAACAAAACGCCGGGAATACCCAACCCCACAGGCGATATCATCAACGGACGGATTGATTGTCAGGCGGGATTCAATCCACTCCACCACCTCATTAAAAATTGCCCGTTTCATTGCTTTTAAGAATACCCTGACCAATTCATCCTCAGCCAAAATCTTACCAGTAAAGCAATATGGACACTAAGCTTTTCGTGCACGACAAAAATAAATAAAAACGTTCTCAGTCAAAAAACTCAAAAAAGGCTTATTATCTATTTGAAAGATAAGATTTTTCCCATGAAAAATATCTGAATTCTCATTTACTATAGAAATATTGCTTTTTAAAAACCTCTACAATATCTTATTTACAGTTTGTTAAACCACTCATTACCGTTAGACCTCTTAGTTTTACGTACGGCCATTATCAGGCCCTGACACTATTTTAATTCTGATTTATTTATTCATAAGCATGCGAACCTTTATTTATGATAACCATTTTAATCAATACCAAAAATATCTACACCCGATATGCCATCAAGCAGCTGATGCAGGAAAGCGTAGCTCACGAGGAAAACCTCATTTTTGTAGATAGCTACACCCCTGGTAACATCGCAGAGGCTCAGATCATATTCACCGAAATGGCACCCGGAGAAATATTTTTATGTCATGATGAGTTGAAATATAAAGCCACGAAAAGCTTACTGTTTATTCTTCAGGAAAGGGAAAATCAATGTTCAGAAAGTGAACTCCCCAACTGTACTAAAGATTGTTTGTTTTTATATAAAGGTGATTCGCTTCCGGTGATAAGAAATAAAATAAAACTTCATGTTTATGCATTCACCTGGACGGACAATGAAACAGGATATCGCCCGCAGACTATCCGCTGCATTAACTGTCCCTATAAATCGCTGACCCAGGCGCAGTCAAAGGTCGTTCATGCCCTGAGTCTTGGACTTAACCAGCTGGAAATTGCGAATAAATTGAACATTAACTATAAAACAGTGTATTCTCACAAGAAAAATGTCATGCATGACTTTAAGATTGAAAGCAATACCGATCTTAATAAGTTTCTAAACGTGCTAGAGAAAAGAAAACAGTTTATGACCTAGCGTCACGATCGTCAGAAGTATAAAAACAACGAAACACATTACGTCGTCTTCTGATCTCATTAAAATAAGCCACGCCATTGTATATGGAAATAATCAATAGCAAGATGGAGATAAATAAAAGAAGTAAATTACTCATAAGGCACCCTAGATATAAAAGAAAAAACATTTACAGGCAGAGGCATCATAGAGCACGGCGTATTATTCCAACAAGCTATTTGCTTTTATTTCAGAATCGATGGTGTCGCGGCAAGAGTTTTCTCATTAAACATGCAGCTCAAATAACATAGCATTAGAAACCAAGTGTGTAATAACTCTCCTAACGGAACAACCGTATCAATAGCCTTAATAAAGGCCAGCGCATGTCGCACGAACATCCTTACGCCCCGATAGCGGGGCGTTACCCTTCCCGTTGCGTATGGTGTGGGCTCGCCATGCGTTTTTCTGGTCGTTCCTGAGCTAAAGCCCGGCAGGAGTGATATTATTCAGGCCAGAAAATGCAGGCACAACGTCAACCGGGAGCGATTTATGCACGAGGAAGTACCACTGAAATATTACGACATTGCGGATGAGTATTCGACGGAGTCCGCCGAGCCCGTCAGCGAGTCGGAACGCGATCCTCTGGCGCGCTATTTCCAGCTGTTGATTACTCGCCTGATGAATAACGAAGAAATCAGCGAGCAAGCGCAGGGAGAGATGGCCGTACAAGCGGGCATCGATCGCCAGCGCATTGATGATATCGCGGTATTTCTGAATAAATGGGGTAATGAGTAGCCGTTACTGCAGCCGCTCCGGGGGAGGCTTAAGCAAATCCGCCACGCGTCAGAAAGCGTAATAAAGCTGGTCATTGCAACCAGCTTTATCCGGGATTTTAGAACCGGTATCCCGCGGAGAACATAAACACCCACGGATCCAGACGAATACTGTCGTGCTGCTGCGCGCCCGCCAGCTTATAGTTGGCGGTGGTGTCGATATCCATGTACCACACCGACATGTTAATCAGCCAGTCGCGGTTAATCAGATAGTCCATCCCCACCTGCCCTGCCGCTCCCCAGGAGTCTTTCAGGCTCAGGTCAGAGATACCGGTTTTTTTACCCGTATCGTTCACGCTCTCATCGAAGAAGGTCGTGTAGTTGATACCCGCGCCAATGTAAGGACGCAGTTTGCTGCTCGAATCGCCAAAGTACCACTGCGCCATTAACGTCGGCGGTAAATGGTGAACGGTCGCAATATTGCCGGTTGCCGCGGTCCCGACTTTATGCCGGAACGGCGTGGCGGCCAGCAGTTCAACGCCAATGTTTTCGGTTGCCATATAGGTGAATGTCAGACCCAGTTGCGTATTGTTGCTGACGTTAAAGCCCCCCAGGCTGCCTAACGTACCGCCCGCGCCTTCGGTCGGCCTGACCGTGGCAGAACCCGCGCGAATAAAAAATTCACCGGCTTCATGCGCCCAGACGCTGCTGCCGGAAAGACTGCTCAGAATAACAACCGCCGCTGCTAACTTTTTCATACCCACTTCCTCATTATGGTTATTCAGCGCAAGAATATACATACAAAGAGGTATGTTTGATCCAACATAGATCACATTAAGTCGGCAAATTTAACATTTATTGATCCAGATTAATTTTCACTTTCTCAATACAATCAGGGATAAGCGTGTGGTATCAAGTTTCTTCCTTTATGGTCCTCCAGACAGCGCTTCGCTGATTTCCTCTTCTATTTACAAAGATATACTTAGCGCGCAGCAGCAGAGACTGCTACCCAGCCGCGATTTGCGGTACAATCGCCGGCTAGTTAACACCTGCAATACTCAAGGAGAATGCATGTCTATCACGGCAAAGTCCGTCTACCGTGACACCGGGAACTTTTTCCGCAATCAGTTCGTTACTATCCTACTGATTGCGCTGCTATGCGCGTTCATTACGGTAGTACTCGGCCATGCCTTTTCACCCAGTGAAGAACAGCTGTCGATATTAAGCCAGGGCGATAGCCTGGCGGGTAGCGGCGGGCTGTTTGAACTGGTTCAGAGCATGACGCCTGAGCAGCAGCAAATCCTGCTGCGAGCCTCCGCGGCCTCCACTTTCTCCGGTCTTGTAGGCAACGCCATCCTTGCCGGCGGCGTTCTGCTCATGATTCAAATGATCTCCGCCGGTCAGCGGGTCAGCGCCCTTCGCGCGATCGGCGCTTCCGCGCCGGTGCTGCCAAAGCTGCTGCTGCTGATCCTGCTGACGACGTTTATCGTGCAGATGGGGATGATGCTGGTGGTGGTGCCTGGCGTCCTGCTGGCTATCGTGCTCTCTTTCGCACCGGTTATGCTGGTGCAGGATAAAATCGGCATTTTCAGCGCCATGCGTGGCAGTATGCGTCTGGCCTGGGCCAACGTGCGTCTGGTGGCGCCGGCGATTATCGGCTGGCTGCTGGCGAAAACGCTGCTGCTGCTGTTTGCATCGAGCTTCGCGGTCCTGACGCCGAACGTTGGCGCGGTGGTAATAAATACCCTCAGTAATCTGATCTCTGCATTGTTGCTGATCTATTTATTCCGCTTGTATATGCTTATTCGCAACTAACTTAATCCGGGGCGGGCTATTTCTGCCCCGATCTGAACGACGGAATCGATGTATGAAGCAGTTTCTGGATTTTTTACCGCTGGTAGTCTTCTTCGCATTCTACAAGCTATATGATATTTACGCCGCGACAACCGCGCTGATTATCGCCACCGCCATCGTGCTGATCTACAGCTGGGTACGCTATCGCAAAGTCGAAAAAATGGCGCTCATTACCTTCGTCCTGGTCGCCGTATTCGGCGGATTGACTATCTTCTTCCATAACGACGAGTTTATTAAATGGAAGGTAACGGTTATCTACGTGCTGTTCGCCAGCGCGCTGCTGTTTAGCCAGTGGGTGATGAAAAAACCGCTGATCCAGCGCATGCTGGGGAAAGAGCTGACGCTGCCGCAGCAGGTGTGGTCGCGGCTCAATCTGGCCTGGGCGGTATTTTTTATTCTTTGCGGGCTGGCGAATATCTACATCGCTTTCTGGCTGCCGCAGAATATCTGGGTCAACTTCAAGGTCTTCGGCCTGACCGCGCTGACGCTGGTCTTCACCCTGCTGAGCGGCGTTTATATCTATCGCCATATGCCGCAGGACGACAATCATTAAGCTGCCATTCTCCCGGCACGCAGCTCTGCGTGCCGTCTCCCCCCTTGATCTACTGTTATGCTCTCTGAACAGGATTAAAAAACCGTTTTCTTCATGATATCTGCCGGATCACGGAAAGTTGCGGCAAATGTGAGGATTTTGTGGAGATTAACGCAGTGTTATTGTAATGATAATTATTATCATTGATATTCTCGATCTCAATTTCACCCGCTTTTATAGGGATATTTATCATGAGACCGCAGAAACAGCACATAACCACTCCCCTTGCTCTGGCCATCGCAGGCTTGTTCAGTCCGGCTGGCTTTGCCGAAGAAGTGGAGCAGGATACCGAAACCATGGTGGTACGGGGAACCGCCGAAGAGGCGCTGAAGCAGCAGCCGGGCGTCTCGATCATCACCGCGGAAGATATCGCCAAAGATCCGCCGGTTAACGACCTCTCAGAAATTATTCGTAAAATGCCCGGCGTAAACCTGACCGGCAACAGCGCCAGCGGCAGCCGCGGCAACAATCGTCAAATAGATATTCGCGGTATGGGGCCGGAAAACACGCTGATCCTTATTGATGGCGTGCCCGTCACTTCCCGCAATTCTGTGCGCTATAGCTGGCGCGGCGAGCGCGATACCCGCGGCGACAGCAACTGGGTGCCGCCGGAAATGGTGGAACGCATTGAAGTTCTGCGCGGCCCTGCCGCAGCGCGCTACGGCTCAGGCGCCGCGGGCGGCGTGGTCAATATCATCACCAAACGCCCCACCAACGACTGGCACGGCTCGCTCTCGCTCTATACCAATCAGCCGGAAAATAACAAGGAAGGCTCCACTAACCGGGCTAATTTCAACCTCAACGGACCGCTGGCCGGGGATGCCCTGACCATGCGTTTATACGGCAACATTAACAAAACCGAACCCGACGCCTGGGATATTAACCGCGCGCAAAATGGATCTTATGCCGCGGGCCGCGAAGGTGTGCGCAACAAAGATATTAACGCCCTGCTGTCGTGGAAAGTCACGCCGCAGCAGATTATCGATTTTAGCTACGCCTATAGCCGGCAGGGCAATATCTATGCCGGCGATACCCAGTATAGCAACAGTAATATGAGCCCCAATGGCCTGGTGGATACCCTCTACGGTCAGGAAACAAACCGGATGTATCGACAGACCTGGGGGCTGACCTATAACGGGATCTGGGACTGGGGCCAGTCGAAGGCGGGCGTCTACTACGAAAAAACCAACAATACCCGCCTGCAGGAGGGTACTACCGGTCGCGTGGAAGGGATGATCAATAGCGATGTTTATGACACCAGCCGCCTGGAGTCGTGGCGCTCAACCGCCGAGGTGAATCTCCCCTTCAACTGGCTCGCTGAACAGACCCTGACGCTGGGCATGGAGTGGAATCGCGATGAGCTCAACGATCCGGCGTCCATGCAGGCCACCACCACCACGGATGCGCTCCCCGGGGTGTCCGGCGATCCTTCACAACGCAGCCCCAAGAACAGCGCCACGCTGACCGGTATCTATCTCGAAGACAATATTGAGGCAACGCCGGGCACCAATATTATCCCGGGTCTGCGCTTCGACTACCATAACGACTTCGGCAGCAACTGGAGCCCGAGTCTGAACCTGTCGCAGGATCTGGGGGATATGTTTAAGGTCAAAGCAGGTATTGCCCGCGAGTTTAAAGCGCCGAATCTGTATCAGTCGAGCGAAGGCTACCTGCTTTCTACGCGCGGAAACGGCTGCCCGATCAACATCGCCGGGAATACTAGTTGTTATCTTTTGGGTAACCCGGATCTCGACCCGGAAATCAGCATCAATAAAGAGATTGGTCTTGAGTTTAATCTCAACGGTTACAACGCTGGCGTCACCTGGTTCCGCAACGATTACAAAAACAAGATTGTCTCCGGCACCGAGGTGCTGGGTAATACCGCCAGCGGAGCGAATATCCTGCAGTGGGAGAATGGCGGGAAAGCGGTCGTCGAAGGCCTTGAAGGCACGCTGCTGGTTCCGGTTATTGCCGATACGCTCAGCTGGCGCACCAACGCCACTTATATGATCAAATCGGAAAACAAAGATACCGGAAACCCGCTGTCCGTAATTCCGAAATACACCATCAATACCCTGCTTGACTGGCAGGTGACCAGTAAGTTTTCGGCGAACGTCAACTGGACCCTGTACGGTCGGCAGAAACCGCGCGAATATGCGGAAATTCGTAATGAAAACGGGGTGCTGGCCACCAATGAAGTTGGATCTTATTCCGTGGTGGGTATCGGCGGCAACTATCAGCTAATGAAAGATCTGCGCCTGAACGCCGGGATTAGCAACCTGTTCGATAAGCAAATTTATCGTGAAAACGAAGGGGCTTCGACCTATAACGAACCGGGCCGCGCCTACTACGCTGGCGTCACGATCTCCTTCTGACCCTTCACGCCCGCTATCGCGGGCGTATTCCCTATTCTCTCGACGCCATTTTCATAGTAGCATCGCGCCTGATCATCTTTGACTAGTACAGAGTATAGAATGACAACAACAGATCTTGCGCCGAATGGCGAATTGGTTTTACGCACCCTGGCGATGCCGGCGGACACCAACGCTAACGGCGATATTTTCGGCGGCTGGCTGATGTCGCAGATGGATATTGGCGGCGCCATTATGGCCAAAGAGATTGCCCACGGCCGCGTCGTGACCGTCCGCGTCGACGGCATGACCTTTTTACGCCCGGTGGCGGTTGGCGATGTCGTATGCTGCTACGCCAACTGCGTGAAGCGCGGCAACACGTCGATAACCATTAATATGGAAGTGTGGGTCAAGAAAGTATCGTCTGAGCCTATCGGCCAGCGCTATAAAGCGACCGAAGCGCTGTTTATCTACGTCGCGGTGGATAATCAGGGCAAGCCTCGCGCCCTGCCCGCCCTGTAATGCAGCCGGCCCGGCACAACCGGGCCGATCGTTTACAGAAAACCGAGTAAAGAGAAGAAGAAGTAGCCCAGTACAATAATGACCACCGGCAAAACGTAAAGCGGAAAATACTGCACCAGGATGGTATGACGCGGCACCACCACGCGTTCGGAGATTTGCTCGCGCGTCAGCCCTTCGGCCCCTTTCGCCTGCTCCAGAATCAGCTGATCCTCCACGCCTTCGCGCAGAAATTTCGCCTGGCGCCCCATCCGCGCCCCGGACGCCTGCAGCGCCATGCCGACAAACACCAGAATATAGATGATCCAGAAGCCAATGTTCATACCGTGCTTAAAATCCGGCAGCGGCGAGTTATACCAGAAGAAATTGAGGAACGGCGTATTAAAACGCATCATCTCAATCATCACATGAGCGAAGTCCATCATTACCGCGTCAATGCCCGGTTTTTTCTCACTGTGCTCGTACATAAACTTCAGCACGGAAATCAGCGTCGAGATAACCGCCGGGATAAATACCACCCACCCCAAAATACGTTTAAGTACTGCAACGCGTCCAGCTTGTTGATACGTCATGGGTTCCCCTTGTTAAGACGCCTATCCACTCTAAGTCTACCTTCGTCGGCGAATTTCGCCCAATAATGCGCGGTATGATATACCATGAGTGCCGATTCGTTATCTATTTACGCTACAAGGAGAGGGACTTATGTCAGCCAGGCGCCAGATTCACGCCGCGATTTTTGATATGGATGGTTTACTGATTGATTCCGAGCCGCTGTGGGATAAAGCAGAGCTGGAGGTGATGGCAAGCCTGGGGGTGGATATCAGCCGCCGCCATGAAATGCCGGATATTCTGGGGCTGCGCATCGATTTAGTCGTCGACCTGTGGTTTGCCCAGCAGCCGTGGAAAGGCCCGGATCGCGCGGAAGTCACCGCGCGGATCATCAATCGCGCCATCCAGCTGGTGGAAGAAGCGCGTCCGCTTCTCCCCGGCGCGCGCCAGGCGGTGGCATTGTGCAAAGCCCAGGGGCTAAAAATCGGCCTCGCGTCGGCATCGCCGCTGCGGATGCTGGAAAAAGTCCTCACCATGTTTGAACTGCGCGACCAGTTTGACGCCCTCGCTTCCGCCGAAATGCTGCCGTTCAGCAAACCGCATCCGCAGGTGTATCTGAACTGCGCCGCCAGTCTTGGCGTCAGCCCAATGAACTGCGTGGCGCTGGAAGACTCGGTCAACGGCATGATTGCCAGCAAAGCAGCGCGGATGCGGTCTATCGTGGTACCGGAAGCGGAAAACAGCCGCGACCCGCGCTTCGTGCTGGCTGACGTGAAGCTTGCTACGCTTGAGTCCCTCACGCCGGGCGACCTGCTCGGTTAATCCTGCCGGTGATGATGGGAGAGCGGCATCATCCCATTATCACAAAAATAAAACACCGTTTCATTTTTAATTGTTTTTTCCTCTTCCGCCCTCTATGCTTATCTCAACGGCGTTATTTGACGCATGAAATCAGCATACAGAGGTGCATATGGTACTGAACGCCTTTGACCTTGCGGGCAAGGTCGCCATCGTGACGGGTTGTGATACCGGGCTGGGCCAGGGAATGACGTTAGGCCTTGCGCAGGCCGGGTGCGATATCGTCGGCGTGAATCGCCGGATCCCCCATGAAACCGCAGAAAAGGTCCAGGCGCTGGGCCGCCGCTTTACCGCTATCCAGGCCGATCTGAGCCGGCAGGATGAGATTGAAGACATAGTGACTCAGGCCGTGGCCGCCATGGGCCGGATCGATATTCTGGTCAACAATGCGGGAACCATCCGTCGCGCCGATGCGCTCTCCTTTAGCGAAAAGGACTGGGACGACGTGATGAATCTGAATCTGAAGTCGGTGTTCTTCCTTTCGCAGGCGGTCGCCCGGCAGTTTATCCAGCAGGGTGACGGCGGGAAAATCGTGAACATTGCCTCAATGCTCTCGTTTCAGGGCGGTATTCGGGTGCCATCCTACACCGCGTCAAAAAGCGGCGTACTGGGCATTACCCGCCTGATGGCCAACGAATGGGCCGGGCATCGCATCAACGTTAACGCGATTGCGCCGGGGTATATGGCGACCAATAATACCCAACAGCTGCGCGATGACGCCGAGCGTAGCAAAGCGATCCTCGACCGTATTCCGGCCGGGCGCTGGGGGGTTGCGGATGATCTCCAGGGGCCGGTCGTCTTCCTCGCCTCCAGGGCGGCGGATTACATCAGCGGCTATACCCTGGCGGTGGATGGCGGCTGGCTGGCGCGCTGATGATTTTGTGACAAAGAGTTACACCGTCACCTCTTTCGCACACTGTATAAAAACCCTATACTGTATGAATTGACAGTTTAGGGTTTTTATCATGACGGCGGAAGGCCACCTCCTCTTTTCTATCGCCTGCGCGGTATTTGCGAAAAATGCGGAATTAACGCCCGTGCTGGCCCAGGGCGACTGGTGGCATATTGTTCCTTCCGCCATCCTGACCTGTCTGCTGCCGGATATCGATCACCCGAAGTCATTTCTCGGCCAGCGCTTAAGCTGGATATCAAAACCGATAGCGCGCGCCTTCGGCCATCGCGGCTTCACCCATAGCCTGCTGGTGGTTTTTGGCGCGGTCGCGATTTTCTCATTGAAAGTGCCGGAAAGCTGGATAGTTCCGGCAGATGCGGTTCAGGGTCTGGTTCTGGGCTATCTCAGCCATATTCTCGCCGACATGCTCACCCCAGCGGGCGTTCCGCTGCTCTGGCCCTGCCGCTGGCGTTTTCGTCTGCCCCTCCTCGCGCCGCGCAAGGGCAACCAGCTGGAGCGCGCGCTGTGCATGGCGCTGTTCATCTATGCCGTGTGGATGCCGCAAAACGTTGCCGAAAACAGCGCCGTTCGCTGGTCATCGGATATGATTAATTCGCTGCAAACTACCTTTAATCACTTTATTAGCCACCAGTCTGGGCGATAAACCAGCGAATTAATCAATTAGTTATAATCAATTCCATTTGAATATAAGTAACGAATTACGCCTTCTGCTACCCTTGCCGTCATAAGAGTTGGTTATTGACCAACCCGGTTATAAAAGTTATCAGGAGAACGGGGATGAACTTTCCATTAATAGCGAACGTTGTCGTGTTCGCGGTTTTACTGTTGGCGCTGGCCCAAACCCGGCATAAACAGTGGAGCCTCGCTAAAAAAGTGCTGGTCGGTCTGGTTATCGGCGTGGTTTTCGGCCTGGCGCTACAGCTTATCTATGGTTCCGACAGCCAGGTGCTGAAGGACTCTATCCAGTGGTTCAATATCGTCGGTAACGGCTATGTTCAGCTGCTACAGATGATCGTCATGCCGCTGGTTTTCGCCTCGATTTTGAGCGCGGTGGCCCGTCTGCACAATGCTTCGCAGCTGGGTAAAATCAGCTTCCTCAGCATCGGTACCCTGCTGTTCACTACGCTGATTGCGGCGCTGGTCGGGGTACTGGTGACCAATATGTTTGGCCTCACCGCCGAAGGTCTGGTTCAGGGCAGCGCGGAAACTGCCCGCCTCAACGCCATTCAGAGCAACTACGCCGGTAAAGTCGCGGACCTGAGCGTCCCGCAGCTGATCCTCTCTTTTGTGCCGAAAAACCCGTTTGCCGATCTGACCGGCGCGAACCCGACGTCGATTATCAGCGTCGTTATCTTCGCTGCGTTTCTCGGCGTTGCGGCGCTGAAGCTGCTGAAAGATGACGTAGCGAAAGGCCAGCGCGTACTCACCGCCATCGACACGCTGCAGAGCTGGGTGATGAAGCTGGTACGCCTGGTGATGCAGTTAACGCCGTACGGCGTACTAGCGCTGATGACCAAGGTGGTTGCGGGCTCTAACCTGCAGGACATCATCAAGCTCGGCAGCTTCGTTATCGCCTCTTATATTGGTCTGGGCATCATGTTCGTGGTGCACGGTCTGCTGCTGGCGGTGAACGGCGTGAGCCCGCTGAAGTACTTCCGTAAAGTCTGGCCGGTGCTGACCTTCGCCTTTACCAGCCGCTCCAGCGCCGCGTCGATTCCGCTGAACGTGGAAGCGCAAACGCGTCGTCTGGGCGTGCCGGAGTCTATCGCCAGCTTCTCCGCCTCGTTCGGCGCCACCATCGGCCAGAACGGCTGCGCGGGTCTTTATCCGGCGATGCTGGCGGTAATGGTCGCGCCAACCGTCGGTATCAACCCGCTCGATCCGCTGTGGATTGCAACGCTGGTAGGCATCGTGACCGTCAGCTCCGCCGGCGTCGCGGGCGTAGGCGGCGGCGCGACCTTTGCTGCCCTGATCGTCCTGCCAGCGATGGGCCTGCCTGTCACGCTGGTGGCGCTGCTGATCTCGGTGGAGCCGCTCATCGATATGGGCCGTACCGCGCTGAACGTGAGCGGGTCTATGACCGCCGGCACCCTGACCAGCCAGTGGCTGCGTCAAACCGATAAAACTATTCTCGATAGCGAAGAAGATGCCGAGCTGGCGCACCGCTAAGCTTTGTATTTCGTATGCATATTCCTTAAAACGCGCGGCCTGAGCTGCGCGTTTTTTTATCTCCAAACGATCTACGCCCGTCGACGGATAACCCGGCAATCCCAAGGCCGCAGCGTGACCTCGCGGATGGCGGCCAACGATAAAGCGTCGCTATAGCCTGAAGGAAGCGTGACGAATTGCGTACAGGCCGTATAGTTTTGGATAAAGATAAAGGCATGCGTTCCATCAGTGCGCGCAGTGGCAACAACACCTGTCGGGAATCGTTCTTCAACAGCTCGCGTTAAGGCCAGTTCGCTAATGAGCGCGGTGAAAAAATCACGCTGAAAAGCCAGATCGTTGCGCGATGCGATATACCAGGCTTTACCTTTGCCGAAATGATTTATGGTCGCTGCCGGTCGGCCTGCGTAAAAATCATCGTCGTAAATTGCCAGTGATTGCGCCGTTTCGGTATGGATTAACTCACACAGATGGTGAGCCTGGTAAGGTCCCTTAAGCCCGGCGTTATTGCCAGGGACTCCTGATAATTGACGATATTCCCCGTCATTGAGCGCATCTATCTCCTCAGCCCAGATACCGAGAAGTTTACGCAACGGCCCAGGAAAGCCTCCCAAATGGCACAGGTCGCTTTCGTTGACGATCCCTGACCAGTATGTTGTAACTAAATAGCCACCGTTAGCCACATACGCTTCAGCTCGTTCGACAAAACCGTCCCGAACCATGTAAAGCATCGGGGCAATCACCAGTTGATATTGACTTAAATCGCCATCAGCATCAATAACATCAACCGCAACGCCCTGCTCCCAGAATGGACGATAATGTTCATTAACCGTTCTCTCGTACTCCATGCCAAGATTGCGTGGTCCCTGGGCATCGTTCAGCGCCCAGCGATTTTGCTGATCGAAAATAATCGCGACTCTGGCATCCGTCAGGCAACCCGCAACGTCCGACAACCGGCTTAATATTTCACCCAGTTCGCAGACCTCTTGCCCAACGCGCGTATCAAGATGCCCAACATGGTCAACTACAGCGCCGTGAAATTTCTCCATCGAACCCCGGCTTTTGCGCCACTGGAAGTACTGAATAGAGTCAGCGCCATGCGCCACCGCCTGCAGGGAAGAAAGGATATGCATCCGCGGCTTTTTCAGCTTGCTGATTGGCTGCCAGTTCGTCGCCCCCGGAGTCGATTCCATTAAAACAAAGGGCTGCCCACCTTTCAGGCTACGCATCATATCGTGATACATCGCGGTATGGCAGGCAAGCGTGATTTCATCTTTATCACCGTGCCAGAGTGGATAACTATCCCATGAGATAAAATCCAGCGGCTCCGCCAGTTGCCAGTAGTCGTAATCGTTAAAATACTCCATGAAATTGGTGGTCACTGGGAGCTGCAGATTTGCCGCTTTTAACGGTTTAATTTCCTGCCGACAAAAATCAGTGGCCTGTGCAGTATTAAACCGATGCCAGTCAAGGTTCAGCCCGTGAATGGACGTTTCTCCCTGCGGGGCCGGTGATTCTATTTGCGACCAGTCGCTATAGGTATGACTCCAGAAGCTGCTCCACCAGGCATGATTAAGCGCATCCAGCGTTTTGTAACGTTCTTTAAGCCACTCACGAAATTGCTGCTGGCACAGGCCGCAGTGGCACTCACCGCCGTATTCATTAGAGATATGCCAGCCCAGGATCGCTGGATGATTAGAGTAACGCTCAGCCAGCAAAGTATTTATTTTTAACGTTTTCTCACGATAGACCGGCGAAGAGAGACAGTGATTATGCCGCCCTCCGTGTAGCGCCGGAACCCGCTCCCGACTCACCCGCATAACCTGCGGATAACGTTGAGACATCCACGCCGGACGCGCGCCGCTCGGGGTAGCCAGAAAAACAGAGATCCCAGCAGCGGCGAGTTTATCGAGAATGACATCCAGCCATTTGAACTCATAGACACCCTCGGCAGGCTCCAGTTTTGCCCAGCTAAAGATGCCGACTGACATGATATTGCATTTTGCTTGCTGCATCATCGCAATATCTTTATCAACAATATCGGGATAATTCAGCCACTGTTCAGGGTTATAATCCGCACCATGTAATAGGGTGTCGATATGCTGTTCAAATAGATATTTCTTTTTCATTCTCTCTCCGAAAATTCGCATCTTGAAACTCTGTTCAATTCTTTACGCTGCGTTAACCTGGCTCATCGCGGGTTCAGCCGAAGAATCTCCGCCAGAGCGCAATAAGAATATTGATGTAAACGTTGTGGCGAACACCACGCTTCCCATAATTAAGTAGGTTGGCGCAAATCCAATGCTGTCATAACCAAAGCCTGCCAATGGGGATATCACCGAGCCAATAACCGAACTGGTGCAGGCAAACCCAACCAGATATAGCGTCGATGACAGCCGTTTATCGAAATTAAGCGTGATATATTTGAACATTGACACCAGTAGTACCGGCAGCTCTGCGGCATGGATAAGTTTGGTAATAAAAATAAGCACCGGTCCTTCTACAAGGCCGGAGCCAATCATCCTGACGGCCATGACCATCCCGGCGAAAATCAAACCATTTTTTGCCCCAATTCGGTTAATTAGCCACGGAGCACAAAATAGCCCTGCGGCCTCAAGAAAAACCTGGATAGAGTTCAGATAGCCAAACATGGCCGTTCCCTCTTCTTTGGTTGGGAACTGAGCCACAAAGTAAACGGGAAATTGTTGGTCGTAAACGTTATAAACGCACGAACCGATAACAAAAAAAATCAAAGCCCAAAAACGTGGTAGCGTCAGCAGGCTCAACGCATCCTGTAGCGATACTCTACTGCTCTGCGCCGCATTATCCTGACCACCACCCGGTGCTACAGATGGCGCTGCGCGCTCGCCAACGCGCAGCGTCGTTAAGACCACAAAAAACAATACTCCGCCAACGGAGGCCACCAGGAAATTAAATCGCGGATCCAGATTAAACAACATGCCGGCAAAGAAATTCGCGACCGCCCAGCCGAGTGAACCACCAAACCGCGCTCGACCGAATTCAAAATTATCATGCCGACCAACGCGTTCAGTAAAAGATTCAAGAACGCCAATACCGCCATTAAAGGTGAGTCCAATATACAGGCCACCGAATATACTGCCGAGGATCAGATTAATCCTGAGCAAATAACCGAAAGTAATAAATGCCGGCCCCGAAAGTGCCAGCATAATCGAGATATACCAAAGAAGGTTTTTCCTTAACCCTAGCTTATCCTGAATAAAGCCATAGCATACCTGCGCACACAAGGCAGATACTGATAACGCCGAAAAAATAATACCTGTCTGCGTTGCCTGCAGGCCAATGGTTTGATTCAACCATACTGACAGTAGCGACTGCGATGATGACCAGGCAAAAAAGAAGAAAAACATGAGTAAACATAAAATCAGCTGATTTCTTTTCATTTAACATCGCCCCAAGTTTAAAACCGGCAAGTGATAACGATTACACTAAATTTAGAGAAATAGTGATAAATCGTAGACAAGATATGCATCAAAACGCAACAGACCTGATGTTTACAGGCAACTGATTTATTATTTATTTCCTGAATAAAGTGGGAACGCTTTCATAATGACGTCATTTTCTCCACTTGCAGAGATGCAATCCATTATGTTTTTTTGCTACGACATTATGTTTTTTAGCTTGTGTGATCGTTATGTTAGGCAGATCTGAGAGGTGCTAACGTTTTGTATGTGAGATCACATATTTTGTCCGGATGCTGACAGAATAAAGTTGGGTTCCAACAGAGCGCGTGAAGGGCCGAATACTAATACGTATACGGCCAATCGGACTCGACCAGGCTGACCGGGGGAAAATCTCTAAGCGGTTGTTGCAGGCGCCTTTCAGCCGTCAATTTCGCCTTCCTGCCTCATTTGCGTCGCCCAGCGCTGCGCCGCTTCCGGCACGTTAAACGGTGGGGAACGGCGAAAGTGTTCATCGATCAGCACAAAGGCAACGTACTTACCCCGCAGAGCCCAGACGTCGCGAAAACCATCCATTTTGACGGCGTGTTCCGGCGGCGCAGGCTCCACTCGAGGCACGTAGCTAATGACCTGACGATTTTGTTGGCGAAGTGGTTTCATCACAAATAAATTCACTAAACACAGCGGGAAACGGAAACCCTTATCATAGCCGAAAGCGCCCCCTTTCGTCGCCCCCTGCTTGCGGCCCTTTAGTAGCAAAACTCTTATAAAAATATGTTCTTGAAATGATGTTCTACAATTAGAAGGGTTTTGGTTTAGCAATGACCATTTTCAGTAATGAAAGCAGGAGCACGCAATGTCTGATAAACACCCTAACCCACAACCCCATCAATCACCGGTTCACGATGACCGGGAAGCAAAACCTGGTCTGGATGCCCTGGCCCCCGAAGACCAGAACTGGCGGCCCACGCCGCATCCCACCGCCCCAGGCGAAGAGCCGACCGCGCCGGGCAGTATGAAAGCCCCGGATACGCACAGCGAAAAGCTTGATGCCCTCGAAAAGCATCGCAAAGGCGGTGAGGATTTTGCCCTCACCACCAACCAGGGCGTTCGCATCGCTGACGATCAAAACTCGCTGCGCGCGGGTAAACGCGGCCCCACGCTGCTGGAAGATTTTATCCTGCGTGAAAAAATCACCCACTTCGACCACGAGCGCATTCCGGAAAGGATCGTCCATGCCCGCGGCTCCGCTGCGCACGGCTATTTCCAGGCGTACAGCGATTTAAGCGACATCACCAAAGCCGATTTCCTCTCCAGCCCGGAGAAAAAAACGCCGGTCTTCGTCCGCTTTTCAACCGTTCAGGGCGGCGCAGGCTCCGCCGATACGGTCCGCGACATCCGCGGTTTTGCCACCAAGTTTTATACCGACGAAGGGATTTTCGACCTGGTCGGCAACAATACGCCGATCTTTTTTATCCAGGATGCGCTCAAATTCCCTGATTTTGTTCATGCGGTGAAACCTGAGCCACACTGGGCCGTCCCGCAGGGGCAAAGCGCGCACGACACATTCTGGGATTATGTCTCGCTACAGCCGGAAACGCTGCATAACGTGATGTGGGCGATGTCCGACCGCGGACTGCCCCGCAGTTACCGCACGATGGAGGGCTTCGGCATCCACACCTTCCGCCTGATTAACGCGCAAGGCAAAGCCACCTTCGTACGTTTTCACTGGAAGCCCGTGGCAGGCAAAGCGTCTCTGGTTTGGGACGAGTCGCAAAAGCTGACCGGTCGCGATCCTGATTTCCACCGCCGTGATTTATGGGAAGCAATTGAAGCCGGCGATTATCCTGAGTACGAACTGGGCTTACAGCTGATCCCGGAAGAGGACGAGTTTGCTTTTGATTTCGATCTGTTGGATCCCACCAAGCTGATTCCGGAAGCGCTGGTCCCGGTGCAGCGCGTCGGTAAGATGGTCCTCAATCGCAACCCGGATAACTTTTTTGCCGAAAACGAACAGGCGGCGTTCCATCCTGGGCATATCGTTCCGGGGATAGACTTCAGCAACGACCCGCTGCTTCAGGGCCGACTCTTCTCCTATACCGATACGCAGATTAGCCGCCTCGGCGGGCCGAATTTCCATGAAATCCCGATCAATAAGCCCACCTGCCCGTACCATAACTTCCAGCGCGACGGCATGCACCGGATGGATATTGATACCAATCCGGCAAACTACGAGCCCAACTCCATTAACGATAACTGGCCGCGGGAGACGCCGCCAGCCGCTAAACGCGGCGGCTTTGAATCCTATGCCGAGCGGGTTGACGGAGAAAAAATTCGCCAGCGCAGCCCCTCGTTTGGCGAGTACTACTCTCATCCCCTGCTGTTCTGGCGTAGCCAGACGCCTATTGAGCAGCAGCATATTATCGACGGCTTTAGTTTCGAACTGAGCAAGGTCGTCAGGGAGTGGATCCGCGAGCGGGTGGTCGATCAGCTGGCGCATATCGACCTGCAGCTGGCTCAGGCGGTGGGCAAAAATCTGGGGATTGAGCTCACCGACGAGCAGCGCAGCATCACCCCGCCGCCGGATGTTAACGGCCTGAAGAAAGATCCGACCTTAAGCCTGTACGCCATTCCCAGCGGCGACGTTAAAGGCCGGGTGGTAGCGGTACTGCTTAACGATCGGCCGGTCGCGAAAGAGCTGCTGGCGCTGCTGAAGACGCTGAAGGCGCACGGAGTACATGCCAAACTGCTCTATTCCCGAATGGGTAAAGTGAAGGCCGATGACGGTAGCGAGCTGCCGGTGGCCGGAACCTTTGCCGGGTCGCCCTCGTTAACCGTCGATGCGGTTATCGTTCCCGGCGGCGATCTGCAAAGCCTGAGCAACAACGGCGATTTCCACTATTACCTGCTGGAAGCCTACAAACACCTGAAACCGATTCTTCTGGCAGGCGATGCCCGGCAGTGTAAAGCGCCACTGCAGATTGCCAGCCAGGGTGAAGAAGGCGTTGTTGAGACGGATGCCATTGATAGCCAGGCGCTGGATGAGCTGATTACCCTGATGGCGGCGCATCGGGTGTGGTCAAGAAGCGCCAAAATCGCCGCGATCCCGGCATAAAAAAGATGCCCGGCAGAAATGCCGGGCTTTTGACTTGCCTTTATACATCGCGATAGGTTCCGAGCCGGTAACCGCGCTCGGTAATCGCCGATTTTAGCGACTCGCTCGTCAGCACATCCAGCTCGATCAGACGCGGATAGCAATAGGCGCTGCCCATAATCGTGTTATCCACGAACGCCGGATGGCACATTACCTCCAGCGACGTCTCACCGCGGCGGATAGAGGCATCCAGGGTTTGCAGAAACAGCGCTTCCGAAACCCCTTCCCCGTAAAACTCGCTGGCGAACCCTTCGCTGCTGCGCGCCGCATCCTGCGCCAGGCCTGACAGCATCGCCAGCTGGCGGTCGATCCGCAGCGCCACGCCCTTCTGGCGGGCGAA
>OAVE01000295.1_pt1 | contig 22566 bp, 31 predicted proteins | sample 1476361 | NCBI WGS metagenome assembly OAVE01 (sample SAMEA2580078, study PRJEB22360) | human gut metagenome | biome: human gut; feature: human-associated habitat; material: faeces | place: Denmark | collected 2008/2010
CGTGTCTCAATCGTCAGTTCGCGTGCTTTTTGTTGCCAGTAAGCCAGGTTGTGAAAATCCATCATGACTCCTTAATAACGTAATCGGGAAAAGATAAAAATTGGCTATTTCTGACCCTCAGGGCGCAGGGCGTCCCCGGGGTTGATTACCGTGTAAATTGCCCGTTAACGGGCGTGAATTATCCGGGGCCAGCGGAATACCTTTTTCCGCATTGCGCAAGGTGAACTAGCGTTTTCTTCGCGCCGCCGGAATGAATCCCCGGCGGCGCAGGCCTGAAGAAAGCCTGAGAAAACCTCAGGCTAAAAAATCAGAATGTGGTGGGAGTATGGGCGCTAATGATTCGGCAGATACCCGCCGAGGTGTTGCTGAAGCTATGCGGTATGCCGGTGTTAATGGCATAGCTTTGCCCAGCCACCAGGTGATACGCCTGACCGTTAATGGTCAGCACGACTTCACCCTCCAGTATGGTGCCTATCTCCTCACCCTGATGCTTGATCCTCTCCCCGGTTGTGGTTCCAGGCTGGTACGTTTCAAAAATCATCGCCAGCGTGCGATTCGGATTGCCATTATGAACCAGCTTCATCGACACCCCCTGACTGCCGATTTCAATCAGATCGTCCTGATTGATAACCACCTGGGGTTCAGCCGGTTTTTCTGGTTCAGAAAAGAATTCCGAGAGCGACAGCCCGTAGACTTTCAGCAGCTTTTGCAGCGTACTGATGGCAGGACTGACTTTGTCCTGTTCTATGGTGCTGATGGCACTATGTGTTAACCCAGACAGTTCGGCGGCACGACGCTGTGAGAGACCCAGCTGTTGGCGGATCTCTGACAGACGTTTCCCTGGCGCCAGTCCGTCATCGCTCATATTTGCATTTCCTTAACGGTAGTGGTCAGAGTCGCTGTTTTTCGGCGACATAGTTCTGACAGGCGGTGATAAAACCCTCAAACAACATTCGCGACAGGGCGTATTCGCTACTGTTCCATTCAGGATGCCACTGCACGCCGAGGGCGAAAGGATGGTCGTTAACGCTGACCGCTTCCGCCAGCCCGTCCGGAGAACGCGCCTCCACGCGCAGCCGTGGACCCGTGGTTTTCGCTCCCTGTCCGTGTAACGAGTTTACCCAAAACGTGTTGCAGCCCGGTATTAACTGAGAAAGTAATCCTCCTTCCTGAACCTGAACTTCATGCGAGGGCGCATATTGCTGCTCGACGGGAAGTTCGGGGTCCTCGCGGTGTTCAAGAAGCTCAGGCTGCTCGAACAGACGACGATACAGAGTCCCGCCGGTGGCGACAACCAGTTCCTGTAGTCCACGGCAGATGGCGAAAATGGGGATGCGCCTTTCGAGCGCGGCGTCGATCAGCGCCATGCTCAGAAGATCACGCCCGGGATCGGCGTCAGGCTCATCGCCGTTTTCACCATAGAGGTGCGGCTGTACGTTGCTCGGGCTGCCGGGCAGATAAATGCCATCCAGTTTTGGCAGTAGCGCGGAAAGCAGTTCCGGCTCCGCCAGCGCGTGCGGCAGGGCAATCGGCACGCCGCCGGCGTTAACAATCGCGTTCAGATACTTCTCTTGCAGAGTCTGGGTCTGGTGACCCTTAAGCCTGTTTCGACACATCACCACGCCAATAACTGGCTTGTACATTATATTTTCCATGATCGCCCTCACAAAGTGGACTAAATTATGACCGGATTAGCGGGTAAAACGGCCATTTCGTTCAATATTTTCTCAATCTAGCAGTGGATATAGCCCTTTGCAAACTTAATTTAACATTTGACAAACAATTTGTTTGCATACACATTCGAAGGGTGGACATTATATTTAACGGTGCCATTCAGGGTCCGAAACTAAAACAACGGCGGTGAATCATGGAAACCAATATCGTAGAAGTTGAGAATTTTGTTCAGCAGTCGGAAGAGAGACGGGTCAGCGCGTTCACCTGGGAAGTGAAGCGCTACCTCGAACGTTACCCCAATACGCAATACGTAGATGTACTGTTAACCGACCTGAACGGCTGCTTCCGCGGTAAGCGGATCCCGGTGTCCGGCTTGAGCAAACTGGAGAAGGGCTGCTATTTCCCGGCTTCGGTGTTCGCGATGGACATTCTCGGCAACGTGGTGGAAGAGGCGGGACTCGGCCAGGAGATGGGCGAACCGGATCGCACCTGCGTACCGGTGCTGGGAACCTTAACGCCGTCAGCGGCGGACCCGGAATACATCGGTCAGGTTCTGCTGACCATGGTTGATGAAGATGGCGCTCCCTTTGACGTTGAGCCGCGGAACGTTCTGAACCGGCTCTGGCAGCAGCTGCGCCAGCGCGGGCTGTTCCCCGTGGTAGCGGTAGAGCTGGAGTTCTATTTACTTGACCGCAAGCGCGACGCGGAAGGCTACCTGCAGCCGCCGTGCGCGCCGGGAACCGGCGATCGCAATACCCAGAGTCAGGTTTACTCCGTCGACAACCTCAACCACTTTGCCGATGTGCTGAACGAAATCGATGAGATCGCCCAGCTCCAGCTGATCCCGGCGGACGGCGCGGTGGCGGAAGCCTCTCCCGGTCAGTTTGAAATCAACCTCCACCATACCGATAACGTGCTCGACGCCTGCGATGACGCGCTGGCGTTAAAACGTCTCGTGCGTTTGATGGCGGAGAAGCATAAGATGCACGCCACTTTTATGGCCAAACCCTATGAAGAGCACGCCGGTAGCGGGATGCATATCCATATCAGCATGCAGAACAACAAAGGCGAGAACGTGCTGGCGGACGCGGACGGCGAAGATTCCGCGATGTTAAAACGCGCGCTCGCCGGGATGATTGACCTGATGCCGGCGTCGATGGCGCTGCTGGCGCCGAACGTCAACTCGTATCGTCGTTTCCAGCCGGGAATGTACGTGCCGACCCAGGCGTCGTGGGGGCACAACAACCGGACGGTGGCGCTGCGCATTCCGTGCGGCGATCGGCACAACCACCGCGTCGAGTATCGCGTGGCCGGGGCGGACGCCAACCCGTACCTGGTGATGGCGGCGATTTTCGCCGGCATCCTCCACGGTCTGGATAATCCGCTGCCGCTACAGGAAGAGGTGGAAGGCAACGGCCTTGAGCAGGAGGGGCTGCCGTTCCCGATTCGCCAGAGCGATGCGCTGTGGGAGTTTATGCAAAACGATCACCTGCGCGAGCGGCTTGGCGAACGTTTCTGCCACGTTTATCACGCCTGTAAAAACGACGAATTACTGCAGTTTGAGCGGCTGATCACGGAAACCGAAATCGAGTGGATGTTGAAAAACGCCTGATTGCCGCCCCGCAGGGGGCAGCTTAGCGTTATCACGAGTAGCATCATACGGCCTGAGCGGAGCCTGGTCGGACGTTTTTGCTGGGAGCCCAGCCATTCCCGGATGCCGCGTTAAGGAGCGCAGGCGGCAACGGGGCTTCAGTTAACGACACAGTGTGTAACGAGGTAGGAAATGATGCAGATGTTTAAATATCCGCAGGGAGAAGGGGGCCGTCATGGCCGCATGGAGTGCGCCGCCACCGCTCGTCGGTTCTTTTTACCTTTTGATTTGCCATTAACCCCGTTGCGAAGCAGGTTGGTTTCCCGGTCTCTACGACCGCAAACCCGGATGTGCAGCGGGGGAAATGGCCATGGCTATTAACACCTCTCTCGATAACGCCTCTGAAGCGGGCAAACCGCGGCTGCGCAAGTCTCTCAAGCTGTGGCAGGTGGTGATGATGGGCCTCGCCTATCTGACCCCGATGACGGTTTTTGATACTTTCGGCATCGTTTCCGGCATCAGCAACGGCCACGTTCCGGCCTCCTATCTGCTGGCGCTGGCCGGCGTGCTGTTTACCGCCATTAGCTACGGTAAGCTGGTACGCCAGTTTCCGCAGGCGGGATCGGCGTATACCTACGCGCAGAAGTCGATCAGCCCGCACGTCGGGTTTATGGTGGGCTGGTCTTCGCTGCTGGATTATCTGTTCCTGCCGATGATCAACGTTCTGCTGGCCAAGATTTATCTTTCCGCGCTGTTTCCGGACGTGCCGCCCTGGGTATGGGTGGTGACGTTTGTGGCCATTCTGACCGCGGCGAACCTGAAAAGCGTCAATCTGGTGGCGAACTTCAATACCCTGTTCGTGCTGGTGCAGATCTCAATCATGGTGGTCTTTATCGTGCTGGTGGTGCAGGGGCTGCATAAAGGGGAGGGCGTCGGTACCGTCTGGTCGCTCCAGCCGTTTATTAGCCAGAACGCGCACCTGATCCCGATTATTACCGGGGCGACGATAGTCTGCTTTTCGTTCCTCGGCTTTGATGCGGTGACGACCCTCTCCGAAGAGACGCCGGACGCCGCGCGGGTGATCCCGAAAGCTATCTTCCTGACCGCGGTCTACGGCGGGGTGATTTTTATTGCCGCCTCGTTCTTTATGCAGCTCTTTTTCCCCGACATTAGCCGTTTTAAAGACCCGGATGCGGCGCTGCCGGAGATCGCCCTCTACGTCGGCGGCAAGCTGTTCCAGTCGATTTTCCTGTGCACCACCTTTGTGAATACCCTGGCGTCAGGCCTGGCCTCACACGCCAGCGTTTCGCGCCTGCTGTACGTCATGGGCCGCGATAACGTTTTCCCGGAGCGCATTTTCGGCTATGTCCATCCAAAATGGCGGACTCCGGCGCTGAACGTGATCATGGTGGGCATCGTCGCGCTGTCGGCGCTGTTCTTCGACCTGGTCACCGCCACGGCGTTGATTAACTTTGGCGCGCTGGTGGCGTTCACCTTCGTTAACCTGTCGGTGTTTAATCACTTCTGGCGGCGGAAGGGCTTTAACAAAACCTGGAAAGATCGCTTTCACTATCTGCTGCTGCCGATGGTCGGCGCGCTGACGGTGGGCGTTCTGTGGATTAACCTGGAGGCGACCTCGCTGACGCTCGGTCTGATATGGGCGGGCCTGGGTTTGCTGTATCTGACTTATCTGACCCGCCGCTTCCGTAAGCCGCCGCCGCAGTTTGACGGGGCTAAAGCGGAACAGGCCTGGGAATCGTAACGATTTTTTAGTTCAGACATAAAGGCAGGCCGGCGAGCCTGCCTTCTTTTTGTCATTCTCGTTTGAAATCAGGCGGTCGGGGAGAAATAGCAGGGGCAAAAGGTAAGAATAGTGAGGATGAATTATTTCTTTTTCTTATGAGTTGGCAGCTGTGCGGAGCGCCGATCCTTGACATAGGAGACCAGGCTGTAGATGGCTACTCCCAGCAAAACCACCGCGACGATAAAGAGCAGGATACCTGACATAGATTAACCTAATGTTATGTTTAACATGAAGAAAAAATACCGTGATATCGGGATAATAGCATCGGGATATTTCTTAAAGATGACCCGATGAATCAGACGAGAATAGACTGCCAGCAATGCACTGAAATTATTATTTACATGAATAAATGTGAAGAGTAAAGCGCGATGATGGTGAAAAAATGAACGAGTAACACTCGTTTAAGCGAATTTACAGACGAGAGCGCGACGGGCTGCTACCCTTGGCCCGCTAAATAAGGGGTGAGAGTCACAAATGTTTAATAAGCAAATCATCGCTGTTGTTGGGCCGCTGCTGGTTCTGACGTCGTTCAATAGCCTGGCCGAGCCCGGGAACCCGTCAATTCGCGAACGTATTGTCGATCAGGTTTTAAAACCCTGCGAAGGTAAAAAAGCTGGCGATAAAGTGCTGATCGTCGACCATCGCGGCGGCAAGCATGAAGCTATCTGCACCCTCGCGGCGGTGCCGCTGCCGGAGTAACGCCATCCCTCTGATTTCACGCTTCCTGCGTCACGGCGGAAAGCGTATTTCTTTCCGCACTTTGCGAGCCATTGCCCGGAAAAATGTCATAAATTTGTCACAATTAAGGCGATGATAATCACTGACTGAGGGTTAAGGGATGAGAAAAAGTCTACTCGCCGCCGCCGTGGCCGGCGTTGTCTTACTGTCCGCTGGCGTCCAGGCGCAGGAACAGGCCGCACCGGAAGGGTATCAGCTTCAGCAGGTGCTGATCATGAGCCGCCATAACCTGCGCGCGCCGCTGGCGAACAACGGCAGCGTGCTGGAGCAATCCACGCCGAAGTCCTGGCCGGAGTGGGATGTTCCCGGCGGCCAGCTGACGACCAAGGGCGGGGTGCTGGAAGTCTATATGGGGCACTATATGCGTGAATGGCTGGCGCAGCAGGGGCTGGTGACCAGCGGCGAATGCCCGCCGGAGAACGCGGTCTACGCCTATGCCAATAGCCTGCAGCGCACCGTCGCGACCGCGCAGTTCTTTATTACCGGCGCGTTTCCCGGCTGCGGGGTGACGGTGCACCATCAGGAAAAAATGGGCACCATGGACCCAACGTTTAATCCGGTGATCGTCGACGATTCCGCCGCCTTCAGCGAAAAGGCGGTGCAGGCGATGGAGAAAGAGCGGCAGGGGATGCAGCTGGGCGAAAGCTATAAGCTGCTGGAGGCGATAACCGACTACCGCAATTCTCCGTCCTGTAAAGAGAAGCAGCAGTGCTCGCTGAGCGAAGGGAAGGATACCTTTAGCGCCAAATATCAGCAGGAGCCGGGCGTTTCCGGGCCGCTTAAGGTCGGTAACTCGCTGGTTGACGCCTTTACGCTGCAGTATTACGAGGGGTTCCCGAAAGACCAGGTCGCCTGGGGCGAAATCAAAACCGATAAGCAGTGGCAGGTGCTGTCGAAGTTGAAAAACGGCTATCAGGATAGCCTGTTTACTTCCCCTGAAGTGGCGCGCAACGTGGCTAAGCCGCTGGTGAAATATATTGACAACGCGCTGGTGGGCGATGCGGCGAAGGCGGCGAAAGTGACGCTGCTGGTGGGACACGACTCCAACATCGCTTCGCTGCTGACGGCGCTGGATTTTAAACCCTATCAGCTGCATAACCAATATGAGCGCACGCCTATCGGCGGCAAGCTGGTGTTCCAGCGCTGGCATGATAACGGCGGCAATCGTGATTTGATGAAGATTGAGTACGTCTATCAAAGCACCGAGCAGCTGCGCAATGCCGATGCGTTAACCCTGCAGTCGCCGCCGCAGCGGGTGACGCTGGCGCTGAACGGCTGTCCGGTCGATGATAACGGCTTCTGCCCGATGGACACCTTCAAAAAAGTGATGGCCGAGGCGACAAAATAACAGAGCATAAAAAACCCGGAGCAATCCGGGTTCCTGACCCCATGATAAAACAGCATTTTCGCCATATATCATGGGGTTAGTTGTTTCTATGGGGTGTCAGCGTTAACCACTATTCACCATTTTAGTGGATAGAATGTGGATGCCATCACTAAGCGGATTGAGGCGAATGGCGTCACTGAGGTGATCAGGCGAAAAGTGCGCATAGGTCATGGTTTGATCAATTTTAGAGTGTCCCAATATTTTGTTTAACGTCAGTATGTTGCCGCCGTTAATCATAAAGTGCGCCGCGAAGGTATGGCGTAAAACATGCGTCGCCTGACCTTTCGGTAGATCTGGTTTAACCGACCTCAGTAGTTTGCGGTATTCGACATAGTCGACATCAAAAAGCCTGCCGGTTGTTTTGGTTTTAACATGCCTCATGACCTCATCCGTAACAGGTACGGTTCGCGCCTTCCCGTTTTTGGTTTTGGTAAACGTCACCTTTCCATGCATCATGTTTTGAGCCAACATGTTTAATGATTCCCCCCAGCGTCCGCCAGTGCTTAAGCACAGAACCGTAAGGCGATGCGCGTCACCACTTAAAACCGATAACAATTCCTCGATCTCCTGGTTGCTAAGGTAAGACATTTCAGGTCTTTCCTGATGCAGATCGGTGATTCCATTAAACGGGTTATCAGCGTGGAGATCCTCCGCTTCAATCAATACGCGGAAAAGCCCTCTCAAGGTGCTCAAGTCACGGTTGACGGTTGAAGCCTTGACCCCATCATAGAGTCGCTGACTCCTGTACTCAGCAACGAATCCCTTACTGATTTTAGAAAATCGTGGATCGTCCATATCGCTGATTACTCGCTTTAATTCGCGTAACCGCTTATCGCCATACTTGTGGCTGCGGCCGTGAAGTTCCCACCATCTAACGAGTAACTCACTCAATCGCCTTTGATCGGTCGGTTTATCCAGCCAATCCTTGTCGTGCATATTGGTGATGACGTATTTCTCAAAAGCAACAGCATCTGCTTTCTTGTTAAAAATCCGCTGTATCCGGCGTCCTGCCGTTCCGCGCGGTCGTATATCCACTTTATAGCGTCCACCTTCGAGCAGCTTAACGGTCATAGCTGTCACCTCCGGTAAACACATTTTGTCTTACCGCGTAACAGAAATTTACGCGATAGTTTTCATATAGATAAGCAAGAAAGATGCTTAGCCAGTTTTCTGGTCTGAGGGCTGAGAGGTTGTTTCGTCTTGCCCAAAGTGTGCGAGAGCCGGCGCGATTTGACCGGATTCAGGAGCAATCTTTCCGGTAATAAACCAAAGCGCGTATTTTTCGAATCTCGGATGGTTCAAAATGTTGGTTATCACTTCAGTGTTTGGGACCGTCTTATCCTCTTCATAGCGCCATAGTGCATCGTTACCAATTCCCAGCATCTTCGCGACCTCAGGGCGGCTAGTCAGTCGTTCACTTTCTCGCATAAGCTTTAGCTTTGCGCCAACACTCATATGCATATTGCATTTCTCCAATGTTGATCGTAATATCAATATGTAAACCGCAATGGTGGGGTTCTATTTTAAGCAATACCCCAAAGATGGAGATTATCACATGAAAGATGCAGTTTTGATCGCGCTGTTTAAGATTCCAGACCCGATTACCGCTGATGAGTTTTCCCGTCGCACTGGTAAAACGGAGTCAGCAGTTCGCCACATGATGGATCGTCGTTTGCTGCCGATGGTTACAGAGCGTGAAGTTCTTGGCTCCGATGGTAGTACTCGCCGCCTTCTCATTCTGTGGAATGAGTGGCTGGAAATGGTTCACGAAGCCACTTCGAAACTTCCCCCTGAGCGCCAGGACTGGCGGGCAGGTTGGATTAAAAAAGCTAGCAAGCTTGCAAGCGACATGGGCGTGAACATGTTCAGTGGTGGGGGAGCAGCATGAATCGTTATTTGAAAGAGAGAATAGTACTTATGGCCACTGCAATTGCGGGCATCTGTATTGGATCGGTTGCCGTTGCGATAACCTTGAAACTCATCGAAGTGTTTATTTTTTAAGGACGTTCGGTAATGAATAAACGCTACTCACAGCATGGCAAGTACGCGGGAAGTATTCATATCGTGGCGGGCGATAACTTACCTAAAGTCGTCTGGATAAATAAGCACGCTGGAATTTGCTGCGGCTTCACCATCCGCGTATTACCGCGCAGGGTAGGCAAGAAGCGTTATCAAATCATGAAAGATGGTGATTCTTTCGGAATTGACTTTGCTTTATCGGAAGCACGTAAAACGATAGATCGAATTATCACCAATCACCGTTTTATTAATCACTAAGGAGAATGAAAAGTGAAACGCCTTTATGCTGAACAGATTAATAAAATGCTGGAAGATTATTATTTCAATTTGGAAAATAATCCGCAGGGCCGTGAGTCGCATTACGGGGTTCTGGCTAGCGGAATCCAACATATCTATGGCACCGCATTTTGTCTGAATGACAATGAAGCTCTCAATGAGCTTCGCCCGTTCGTTAATTCTATCATGAACGGCGAAATACCATCACCCGCCTTATGGGAAATTGCAGCATGAGCATACTGCTCGCTCATCAGCTTTCTTCAGTAGCGCAAGCTGCTCTAAAGAAAGGGCGCAGGGTGAGGATAGCAAAGGCAGAACTCGCGTTAATACGCATTCAATCAATTCTCGGCCTTAATGATGAAGAATTGCTAAATGCTGTCAAGCGGGTGACGGATGTTGATGCGATAGCCGTGATGGCCGCACCACCAAAAGAGCGTTGAGGCTTATATGTTCACCGAAGAAAAAACATCATGGGCACAGGAAATGCTGATCCGCGAGGCAGTAGAGAACGCAGAGCAGGGTTTTACTGTTCACCTTAAAAATGGTTGCGTCATTGGCGTACCAGCAAACAGCCCGTCAATTGATTTAATTATTTACGGTCTGGAAAAAGAAATTCGCGGTAATCATGCGCGCGCGCGAATAACCTTTATTGATTTTCTGTATCACTGGCACGAAAGGTTATTCAAGCTGGCTAAAAGAAAGCCGCGCCCTAACCACTAATTAACCAGCATTAAAAATAACGGCATTCATTTTGCCGGGGATTCGTTTTGCCTTTTTCAGGAGGTCGCATGTCGATCACGTCAATAAAACTGGATGGCGGAATTAGCGATCCAGAGTTTGTGGAAATAAGCACCAACGCACGGAAACGCGAACGCGCCCACCTGCTGGGCCTGCTGCGCATTTTCATCGGTCAGCTGAAAAAGGAAAGCGCCACCCCGGAAGAAATTTATTCATCAGTCGAGCGGTGGATTGATAGCCGCGAATTACCAATCAGCGAGGGCAACAAGCAATGAACCACTTAATGATCGATATTGAAACGCTCAGCACCCAACCGAATGCAGTGATTTGCGCGATTGGCGCGGTTTTCTTCGAACCGTCAAACGGGAAAATCGGCCCGTCGTTCTATCAGACCATTGATCCGCGCACCTCTCAGAATCGCGGCGCTCATATCTCCGCCGATACGGTGATGTGGTGGCTCAGGCAGGATAAAGAACCTATTAGCGAGCTGGTAGGCGCGAAGTCGCATGAAATTGAGGTGATGCTGGATTTCGCCAGATTCATTGAAGGCGCGTTCCCTGAAACCACGAAAAAGAATCTGAAGGTCTGGTGCAAGGGCGGTTCGTTTGATTTTCCGATCCTCAAATCTGCCTTTGAGCGCTCATCGCTTGAGGGCGTTCCTATGCTGCCGTGGATTTACTGGAATGAGTGCTGCTTCCGATCGCTGCTGACCGTGGCCGGCGTTATCGGTTATGCCCCCCATCCACGTCGTTCAGTAGCACACAACGCCTTAACCGACGCCATCTATCAGGCCGAGCAAGTTTGCGAGATCTGGCAGCGCCTAACCAACCCGCATCTCGAATCACTATGAGGACCGCTATGCATCCGCGTCTCTCCGTCATTTGCAGCGCACCGCTGCCGGTATGCAACAGGGCGCTAGCCGCCCTGAAATGCTTCGCCCGCGGTCAGCGCAATTTCTCCCGCGTCATGCCGCATGCCTACCTCGTGATCCGTATTGGTCGCCGCTGGCGCTTGCTCAGCAAGAACGGCGGCCAGCAGTGGCGGCTTATGACCCACGAAACCTACAACCAGGAATACCGCAAATGAACCGATCACCTAAATACGCCCAGGGTGCATTGGCCGCCCTGCACGAAGCCAAAATCCTCAATCTCGCAAACGCGACACCGCTCGCTGTACTGGAAAGCCCGGAGGCCGCGAAGACCCTCGTTAATCTGATGAATCTGGTGCTTGACCCGCTTATCCAGAAATACACCGTGATGGAGGCGAACCGTGATTAAGTCCCCGATCAAATGGGCCGGCGGCAAAACCCGTGTTATGCCGCAGCTGCTGAAGCACCTGCCGAAAGCTGATTGCCTGATTGAGCCATTTGTAGGCAGCGGTACCGTGTTTATGAACACGGAATACCGCCGCTACGTCCTCTGCGACAGCAATCGCGCGCTGATCAATTTCTTTCTTGTATTGAGGGATGATACAGAGCGCCTGATAGCGGTTGCCCGCAATATATTTCGGGACGGTAACAAAGCAGATAAATATTACTCCGAGCGCGAAAAATTCAATTACATGTCATGGTATGAATCAGAAAAGGATTGCCGATCGACATTATGGGCGGCGTCCTTTTTGTACCTGAATAGACACTGCTTCAACGGCCTTTATCGTACAAATCTGGACGGCGGTTTTAATGTGCCATTTGGTCGATATAAACAGCCATATCTCCCCGAAGCCGAAATGCGCTTATTCGCCGAAAAAGCGCGGGATACCAACGCGCTATTTCTTTGCAATGATTTTCGCACTTCCATTCCGTACATCGCGAAGAATCGCCCGGACTCAGTAATTTACTGTGACCCCCCCTATATCCCGGCCAGCAAAACCGCCAACTTCACCGCCTACGGCAAGCCGTTTACCCTGGACGATCATCGCGCTCTGGCTGCAACCCTGCTCGATGCTCATCGCCAGCATGGCGCCCGCTCGGTTATCTCAAACAGCGACACCCCGGAAACCCGCGAGATCTATTCCGCTTTCAACCTCCATGCTTTCAGCGTCCGCCGTTCCGTGAGTGCCAAAAGCCGCGATATGGCTGGCGAGGTTATTGGCGTTCTTCGCGTGTGCGATTGCTGTGGCCGTTCTGGTGGCGCCAGCTGCCCAGATTGTGGCCCTGCGATGGGTGATTCCACTTACGGCGCAATGGCTGCAGCGGGTGTATTCGACGGGGCGGAGGGATTCTGATGAATGAGCCAGTGTGGTTAGCAGTAGATCCCGCCGATGACTCAGGGGATTGCACCATAGTGACAGCGCTGGTTTACCGCATAACCGGTAGTCAGCAGTGCCACACCTTCACCCTGATTGATTTCAGGGCGTTCATCCTTGATGCGGATGTACCGGCATTCAGGTCATGCGTATCTGGCATGGGCTTCGATGATCAGAGTATCAGGAGGGGCGGCCTTGTACGCCTGCAACTCCCTTCCGACTCGATGAGGAGCAACCATCCTGATGAACACGCTTGATGCCGTTGTGACGCGAGTTCTGGACGTTCGTCCATATCGCCATTTCTGGATCGTCGAGGTGGAGGTGGTGTGCTACGGCGATTTCAGCAACACGACCATCATCCGCGATAGCGAAAAAGAAGCCCGCCAGGTTCAACCCGGCGACACGGTGACGATCTGAGGTACCGCAAATGAACGAAGAAACCAATTACCGCCGGCTCTGGCGAAGCACAGTTATCTGTATTGCCCTCTGCTCGCTGCTGTTCTGGCTCCCGATGGGCTATCTCGCCTTTCGTGTTTTCTCTGTGGTGTGGGAGGCGCTGTGGTTGCTTATTACAACGAAATAGGCCCCCACGCGATTGAAGCGGCGGCAGCGTTCATAAAGTCCTACATGGCAGCGACACAATGACCGCCGCAGCAAGAGAGCGCCGTGCTCCGGCGGCACATCTTCTGCAACCGGGTGGCGCACCAGGCGTCACCCGGTACGACTACGAGTGGCAGAAGCCAAAGGCCGCCATTTATGTTGATAAGACTCCTGCTGTTGATCTGGTAGAACTTGGTCAAGAGAAGGAGTTTTTGGCGTGGGTAAAAGTCACCCTTGCGCCGCTACCTCGCTTTATTCGCCTGCGCCTGGCTTCCCGCATCGACAGCATTCACACCATGAAGGGCAGACACATCGCCCGCCTGGCGCTGCGAGATATCATCCGCAGGGATCTGCCGCCTATCAATATGGTTAATGAGCAATATGCTATTGCGATGACCGATGAGGCTAAATCTCAGGCTGATACGGCATTTAAGGGGTTAAACCCGCTTTATCACACGTTCAACACCCTGCATGGGCTGGTTGAGCGCTTTAATCACCTGCCGGATTTCACGCCGGAAGATGTCGAGCTGCTGGCGCAGGATATCGCCATCTATATGCGGTCTGTGCTGAGTGAAGTTCATGAAACGATAGAGACGCAGAGTGATCGCAAATATGCCAGGTACCTTTACACCGAAGCGGCCATCCTCGCGCGGCTTTTCTTCCTGACGCCACCGAGCTGGGGAAAGTATTGTCGCGGCGCGTTGTTTATTGATGAAGCTACTACCGGCATCAGCAAGATGCTGGATGATCGCTACTGGCACCGCAACCTGAAAAAGTACGCCACGCGCTGGCGCGAGCATCTGCACATTGCTTTTGGCGATGTGAAACGGGGTGCTGCACCGTACTGCAGTAAGCACCACGTTGACGAGTGGGACGCCAGACGCAAGCGCAGCCGCGCGATCATGGCCCGCCTTGAGCTGGAAGATCAGGACACCAAAGAACGCATTTCGCTTATTGAGCAGATCGATAAGAGCATATCTAACCCGGCATTGCGCCGCGTTGAACTCATGACCCGCATTGGCGGCTTTGAGAAGGTAGCCACCGAAAGCGGCTACGCGGGCCAGTTTTTTACCCTGACAGCACCATCCAAATACCACGCATATACCGTATTCGGTCATCGTAATGCCAAATGGAACGGCGCCAGCCCGAGAGCGACGCAGCGCTACCTTAACCGGGTATGGCAGAAAATCCGCGCAGAGCTGGCCCGCCGCGAAATCCCGGTTTTTGGTTTGCGTGTAGCCGAGTCTCACCACGACGGTACGCCGCACTGGCATGGCCTGCTGTTCTCTTTGCCGGAACATTCCGCTGAGCTACTGGAAGTGATGGAAGACTACGCCACCCGCGAGGATGTGGAAGAGTTGCAGGGTAAGCATGGTAACCAGCCGCGCTTTGATATGAAGCCTATCGATCATGAAATCGGTAGCGCCACCGGCTACGTGGTGAAGTACATCAGCAAGAATATTGATGGCTATGCGCTCGACGGTGAAACCGACGACGAGAGCGGCCGGCCACTCAAAGAAACATCTAAACACGCTACCGCCTGGGCTTCATGCTGGGGTATCCGTCAGTTTCAGTTTTTGGGTGGCGCGCCAGTGTCTGTCTGGCGCGAGCTGCGCCGGTTCCGCAATCAGGAACAGGCCGACAAGATAAATCCGCTGTTTGCCGAGCTACACCGGGCGGCTGATGCCGGAGACTGGCAGCAATACACCCAATTGCAGGGCGGCGCACTGGTTGCCCGCCGCGATCTGCCGCTGCGCATCTGGTACCAGCAGAAAGACGAGCCGAATGATTACGGTGAATATCGCGACCTCATCAAAGGCCTGATGATGCCAGCCGTTCAGATCCCCCCCATTGAAACCCGCCTGCATTCCTACTCAATCGTAAGGAAAAAACCGGAGGTTTTAAACGACTCCGGGCAGGCAGTTGACTTTGATTTTGACCTTCCGGGCGCGTCCGCGCCCTCTAGGACTCGTGTCAATAACTGTACCGAGGCTAAAAAACGAACAAATTTGCCACCCGGATCACCGCCATTAATGACGGTGTCAGCTGACGGGGAAGAGCCGGAACAGTTTGAGATCGGTCAGTTAACACGCGACCAGCGAAAACAGGTGTCTGAGAGCATTCGTAACTACAAACCGCCGCAGAAAAAATCGCCTGCTGATGAGTTTGAAGCGCTGGCGTACAGCATTACCAGCGGCGACTGTTCCGAATATGACACCCGGAGGGCAGAAAGCTACCTCAAGGCCGCCAACGAAATCAGGCGGCAGGAGCAGGTTTTATCACCGGCAATCGCCGGAGTGGCGGGATTGGTGCAGTCGTGGGCGCAGGTTAGAAAAATTCAGATCAGTAAACCGCAGGCCATACAGCTGGCGCGCGGCAATGAAGTGACGGTGCTGGATACGGTGTATCGGGCACATCCGGTTACGGGTGAGCTGGTCATTGCCGGCGTTGATAAGCCGTGGCGTAAAACCCTGGCAGATCATAAAGCCGGTGAGCTTGCAGCTCGCTGGAAAAAGGCAGCTAAACGGAAAAACGAGAGGTGAACATGAGCAATAAAACCATGAAGACAGCAAACAGGGCACAGAGAAGGAAAAGTAAAAGTCAGAACAGGGAGAAGGCTTTTGTCTTTAAGCATCGGCGGGTGGGTTTAACTTTTTTAACCAGCATTAAAGAGGGGTATCGGCCTCAACTTTCCTCTCCAACATCCATTGATTGCGCTCGCGCTGAATTTGGCACTTACACCGGACAGGTGCATGCGGTCACGCCAGGTGGAAAGCTCGTCGGGATCGACGCTTGTATTTTTTCCGAGGTGACAGGGTTGTGGGAGGAGGGGATCACGACAATCGAGAGCTGCTGCGGACACAACAAGGCCAAAAGCTATATCGCTGTCGTCGAAAAAGATATCGCTCGCATGTTGGCGCTTGGGTACCAGCCCGACAAAGGACATGAGACAGGGTGTGTTTTCTACAGCAAAACCAGCCGTCACGATAAGTAGAATTCCGTAGCACACCGACACTTTTGACCGTGCCGGCCATTCTATCGAGCACTGTCATTTTTAGCGGTGCTGCAGGTTAGTTTTTTTTGAGGAGTGAGAAGGCTATGAGCTATCTGGGAAGCAAAGCGGCCAGCGGCGTTTATCAAAAAATCATTGCCGAGATGCCGCCGCATGATGTCTACATTGAAACGCACCTAGGCGGCGGCGCGGTGATGCTGCGCAAGCCCCCGGCGCGGCATAATTGGGGGATCGATATTGACCCGGAAACCGTCGAGGCGTTCAACCAGGACAATCATGATTTTCTGGATAGGCTGGCGGAAACTTTGTTTATTGATGTTGGGGATGCCGTCGAGTTCTTGCGTTGCTTCGATTATGCCTCTGCCGGCCGCGTCTTAATTTATTCCGACCCACCTTATCTACCTGAAACGCGCTCAAGTTCCGCGCGCTATCGCCATGAATACACCGTTGACGATCATTACCGTCTGCTGGGATTGCTCTGCTCGATGCCGGAAAACGTGAGCGTAATCGTATCGGGATACCCTTCTTCGGTTTATGACAATGCCTTACCGAACTGGCGCAGCAAGGAGTTTCAGGCCATGACGCGCGGCGGTGTGCGCACCGAGAAAATCTGGATGAACTACCCGGAAGGGGCCGCGTACTCGCATGCTTTTGCCGGTAAAGACTACAACGATCGCTATCGTATTAAGCGAAAAGCGCAGCGCTGGAAGGATAAATTTGCGGCTTTACCGCCCGCTGAAAGGCTGGCAATAATGGTGGCTCTGACCTCTGTTTCTGATGGGGTTAATCATTTGAAAAAAGGTGGTAAAAAATGAGTTTCGATCGCTTCACGCTGCGCAGACACCTTACCGCTTCAGTCTGGGCCGGGCATTTGTTTGATGCAGCATGGGATATTGGTTTTGAAGAGCAAGATAAAAGGCAGGACCAACACCCAGAAAAAACACTATATGCCTTGAGGGTAGCAAAAGTTCAAAAACTATCTGATATAGATGATTTTATTTATAAAAATTTCGAATTGATCCAGCGATTCCTTATTGAATTGAAAGAGTTAAGCATTGGGAAATGGACTGTAAATGATTTCTTTTTATATGAATTAATGGTTCTTCTTAAGGAACCACATATTTTCAATGGGGGTTACGTCATATGTAATGATTGGCACGAGGCTATTGCTGGTAATGTTCAGCAAGCGCTGAATAAATACGCTCCGCATACGGTTCGATAAGTGCTGTTGGTTTAATGCAAAGAACCGCACAATTTTGCACAATTTTTGAAACGATGTTTTTGCTACGCAGCGCCAGCACTGGCGGGGCCTGGGCGGTCTGCACAAAGTGCACAAAAAGAGGCATGTTTAGCGCGCAGGCGAGGCGGGGGAGTAAGCGCGCGCTTTGGGGGTAGGGAAGGGGTCGACATACCTCGCCAAAAGCCGCCTGCCGGGCGCGCACTTTCACGGTGCATCAGGCGAGCGCGCAGGCAAAAGCCCGCCAGAATGGCGCTGGCTGCGTCTGGTTGGTGATATGACATTGAGGTGTTGCAGGTTGGCCGACATGGCCGGGAATGGTGGTGCTGAAGGCCGGTACCGCACCGCCGGTAATGGCAGAGCGGTACCTTCAGACTACTTCGGGACTTCCAGCAACGCGTAAGGGTTGAAGCGGATCACTTCTTCGCCCAGCCAGTCGTTAACGTGCTTCATCGCCTCCATGACCGGCGTCAGCTCGTTGACTGCGAATACTCTCGCCGCCTTCTCGACGTCGCCGAATGATCCGTTACCTTCCGGGATAGCGCCCATCAGCTGCGGTGGCACGCGGTGAGCTGCGAGCATGTCGTCACGGGTGGAGGACTTCACGCCGACAAACTCATCCTTCGCCGATATCTGGCTGAACGGCAGGATCTGCACGGCGTCTTTGCCAACCCCTGGCGCACTCAGCAGAATGTTTTTAAATGCCCCGCCGCGTCGGGTATCGGTCAATGTCTTCTTCAGGTTCTCCAGGCTTTCCCCGTCAGCCACTGCGCTGCTGACGTAGACAATACAGCCGGCATGCGACCCGTTGTCGTAGTAGAGTTTGCGGAACTTGTCGGCGGAGTGCGCCAGGTTCGCCGACAGCAGGCCGGCGAAATACTCCGGCATGCCGTAGATCTCCTGGTGAATGTCGGGGTTGATCACATGGCACACCGAGCCGGTTTCGAACGGGTGATCGTCAAGCCCGGACTGAATAAACCAGTAGGTATCGAGGTCGGAACCTCGGCGGGTGTACTTCGCCAGCGAGTTACGAAAACCCATTGGCCCATTCAGGCGGTTACGGCGCATTTCAAGGTACGCATTGCCGAATACAAACCAGTCGAGCGCAAAGGCCGAGAACGCCTGGCGCGATAGCAGCTTGTGCGGGATAAAGCACCCCGCCAGCACGTTACGCTTGAAGAACAGCGCCGACTGGTGCCAGCTCGCATAGCCGAACTGGCGGGCCAATCCGTACCAGCTGATCGGCGTCTCGTAGTACCGGCCATTGTTGGCGCAGTACATGTTATCCAGCAGGTCATGAGCACCGGTTACCGGCCACGGGCCGTCGAACGTGAACGCGCTCAGGCCGGGGGCTGACTTCAGCGCGTCGGCGAGGTCGGCCTGCTCTCTGGCATACTGCCTGCCGCGCGGGGATTTTCGTCTGCTCATCAGTACTCCATAACAGTCATAGTGTTGCCGCCTTCCTGACCCAGCGGCTCGTTAACGGTGGCGAGCATGGTTGCCCAGGCGAGATCGCCGTGGCTCACGCCCCGGGCACGGTCGGTGTCGTAGGTGATGACGCCGCCAGGCGTGACCACCTTGCGCACGGCGCAGAAAGCGGTGATCAGGTCATATTCGCCGCGGTCATACTCCCAGCGGCCGGCGCGAATCAGTTGCAGCATTTTCAGTACCAGCATGCGCTTACTGGCTGGCGGGAACTGGGAGCCCACCCCCGCCGGAAAGCGCTTCTTCACGAGCTGGTAAACCGCCTCGCCAATGCCGCTGCCGTCGATACCGATGTGCTGCACGTTGTAGCGCGTGAGCATGTTAATGATCATGGCGGCCTGCGCCTCAAACTCCATGCCGCGCACGCGAATGGTTTCAATAGTGCGGAACTTGCCGCCGGGGATTAGTGGCGCCGCGTTAACAGAGATGGCCCCGCTGTCGCCTTTGCCGCTGGAGCCGTTGGGGTCGTAGCCAATCCATACCGGGCGATCGGCCATTGGCCGCATGGCGTAAGGTTTCCAGTCCGGCCACTCGTCGTAACCGTCTGCGCCGCAGCTCAGCAGCATGTTGTAGTCAAAGGCGGTCTCACCGTTTTTGATGAAGGTGCAGGCGTAGAGGTTGTCATACTCTTCCGGGCTGTTTTCTTCGCGGATTTCGTCAATGTCAGTCAGATCCCAACCGTTATCGACCGCATCCTGCAACGTGACGATCTGGCGCCATATTTTGTCCGGGCACATCAACCCACTGTTAAGCGTCTTCCAGGACGTGTCGAACTCCACGCGCTTACCGTGGCTGCGGCCTTTGTTGAAGGCTTCACCCGACCAGAAAGGGTACGCCTCGTGACTCTCCGCTGACGGTGTCGAGAAGTAGGTACGCGTCAATCCCTTCAGGGTCGCCATTGCGCCGGCCACTTTCTTCAGGTTGGCAAACTGCCCGACCCAGAAAAATTCGTCAAAGTACAGGTTGCCGGTATAGGACTGCGCGGTTGCAGCTGACGTGCCGAGAAAGTGCAGCTCCGCGCCGTTGAACAACTGGATCATGTCGCCGCCCTTTAGCTCAACATCAACCTCAGCAGCAGCGGCGCGAATAAAGCTGCGGAACTGGTACGCCTGGCGGCGGCTGGCAGACAGGAATATCTGGTTGAGCTGATGCTTGTACTTCGCGTCATCAGACAGCGCACGAAGCAGCGCTTCGCGGGCAAAGTACCAGGTTGCGCCAACCTGTCGGCTTTTCAGGATCGCCCGGTTACGGTGGTGATGGTTCTCATACCAGGTTTTCTGATGCCAGTGCAGCGAGTCGATGATATTGGCCCGCAGCGCGGAGATCTGTGCCTCGGAAAAGAAGTTCTGTTTCTTGCGGATCTTCTTCTTCGGCTGCGTCACTGGCGTGCCGTTATCCAGCTTCTTGAGCTGTCGCGTCAGCAGGTCAATTTCCTTGAAGTCGCCACCGGTCTTTGTGTCCTTAGTGGTGAGCTGGATTAGGCGTGCATCAATGGACGTCGTGACGCGCTGGATCGGCGGCGCGCTGTCCCATTCGTCACGCTTTTTCCATGAGTAAATCGTGTTCTGATTGATACCCATCAGGCGCGCGATTTCCGCCGGCGGGTATCCCTGCCAGTAGAGCTGCCGCGCACGTTGCATGATGAATGCTTCTTCAATCGCCATTAATCCTCCTCGCTTCCTGCCGGGGAGATTAACCCGCGCGCGCGTGCCCTTTCGCCCGCTTTTGGTTGTGACCGTTCCCTCACAACAACAACGCGTTGAGCGCGTGCGTCACCGCCTGCCATCATCACCGGGAACTCAGAAACCGAGCGAGTAAACGAACATGGCAGGCACAACCAAACCCCGTAAGAAATTCCGCGTTGCCGTCTCCGGTAATACCGTTGATGGCCGCGAAATTCAGCCGCAACACCTTCGCGATGCGGCGGCGAACTACAGCCAGGAAGTGTACGGCGCGCGCGTCAACATTGAGCACTATCTATCCCCGTATCCCGGCAGCGACTTTGGCGCGATGGGCGATGTGGCAGCACTCAGCACCGAGGATATTACCGAAGGGCCTCTGGCCGGTCGCACGGCGCTGTATGCGGAAATTGAACCGTCTGATCGCATGGTGCAGATGACCAATAAGGGGGAGAAGGTCTACTCCAGCATTGAGCTGCACCCGCAATTCGCCCTTAACGGCAAGGCCTATATCGTGGGGCTGGCGATGACCGATACGCCGGCAAGCCTCGGCACTGAGCGCCTGAAATTTGCCACGCAGCAGCGCGCATCGGTGATGGCTTTCAATAACCAGCAGGCAGAGCCGCCGATGTTCTCCGAGGCCATTGAAGCCGAGGTCATTGAGCTGACCGCTCAGCGCAGCGATGAGGGCGCGAAGTGGTATAGCCGCGTGATGGGCATTATCAGCAAAGGCCAAAAAACTGACGATCAGCGCTTCAGCCAGATGCATCAGGTCGTTGAAGCCGTGGCGCAATCACAATCTGAACAAATTGACCAGTTCAACGCCGCTGAACTGGAGCGCCAGCAGGACAAAGCCGCCATCCAGAAGCTGACCACCGACCTTGCCGCGCTGCGCCAGCAGCTTGAAGGGACGGACGGCAACTTCAGCCAGCGCCAGCCAGCGAACGGCGGCGCGAACGCGCAGCTCGCTGACTACTGATATCCATAACGAGAGAAACCGCACATGAGAAACTCCACCCGCAGGCACTTTGACGGTTACGTTGCCCGTCAGGCGCAGCTGAACGGCGTCACCGCCGCCGCCGTCGCGGCGCAATTCAGCGTTGATCCGACCGTGCAGCAGCGCCTCGAAGCGGCCGCGCAGCAGGATGATGCTTTCCTGAAACTGATCAACGTCTTTGGCGTTGAAGAGCAGATCGGCCAGAAAATCCTGATCGGCAGCAAAGGCCCGCTGGCGGGCGTCAACAACAGTACCACTAACCGCCGCAATCCCGGCGCTAACGACCAGATGGACGCGTACAACTATCTGTGCCGTAAAACCAACTACGACTACGCCGTAAGCTATGCGCAGATGGATGCGTGGGCGCATCAGCCGAACTTCCAGCCGCTGATTAGCTCGGCGATGGCCCGTCAGATGTCGCTAGACCGCATCATGATCGGCTTTAACGGTACCAGCTACGCCGACCCGTCAGACCGTGCAGCGAATCCGCTGTTGCAGGATTGTGGTATTGGCTGGCTGCAAAAAATCCGCAACGAAGCGGCGCACCGTCGCATTACCGGTGTGACGATCACTTCGCGCAACCAGAACAACGCCATTGTCGCCGAGGGCACCTACGGCAACGTAGCGGCTGCGGTCTATGACGCCAAAAACAGCCTCATGGATGAATGGCATAAGCGCAACCCTGACAACGTGGTGATTTTGTCCGGCGATCTGCTGACAACCAGCAATTTCCCGACCATCAACGCCATGAGCCAGACCAACCCGAACACCGAAATGCTGGCCGGTCAGCTGATTGTGGCGCAGGAACGCGTAGGTAACATGCCGACCTTTATCGCGCCTTACATGCCGGGTAACGCGATCCTCATCACGCCGCTTAAAAACCTCTCGATCTACTACCAGCGCGGCGGTCTGCGCCGGGCGATCAAAGAGGAGTCGGAATACAACCGCGTGGCAACGTACCAGTCTTCGAACGATGACTTCATCGTTGAAGACTACGGCGCCGTGGCCTTTATCGACGGCATCACCTTTGCCGAAGCACCGGGCGGCGAGTAACCGCGCACTGGCGGGCTTTGGGTGCCCTCAA